>MDSY01030009.1_pt1 | contig 20298 bp, 20 predicted proteins | sample 811131 | NCBI WGS metagenome assembly MDSY01 (sample SAMN05326643, study PRJNA326480) | marine metagenome | isolation source: seawater | place: Atlantic Ocean: South West | collected 2010
CAGAGGAAGCTAAAGAAGAAGCTCCAGCAGAAGAAGAAAAACCTAAGAAAAAACCTGCTAAGAAGGCTAAAGAAGAAGCTCCAGCAGAAGAAGAAAAACCTAAGAAAAAAGCCGCTAAGAAAAAACCTGCTAAGAAGGCTAAATCGGAAGATAAATAATTACTGTTATTTTTTAAAATTCATACAAAATTAAGTGACAAGATTATTTCTAACAAATAAAATTTTTAGGTGAAAAAAACAAAGAAAGAATTGGTTTTGATTGGCATTTTAAGCAAACCAAGTGGCTTAAAAGGTAAAATAATAATTAATTCATTTTTAGAGAACTCTAAAAGATTTAAAGAATTTGATAAGGTCTTTATAGGCGATAAAAAAATTGAATATCTTATTGAAGAAATTACATTTAAAAAAAACAAGGTAGTGTTAAAATTTCATAATCTAGATAATATAAAATCGGTAGAAGAAATAATAGGAAAAGAAATATTTATTGATAAGAATCAATTGCCAAAACTTAAAAAAGATAATTGGTATCATTACGATATAGTGGGGCTGGAAGTAAAAGATAAGAATGATAACAATATTGGAAAAGTTATAGCATTATATAATTTTGGGGCTGGCGATATTATTGAGATAAAATACATTTCTAATAAAACTGAGATGTTTCCTTTCACAAAAGATTTTGTAAAAGAAATAAAAAATTCTGAAGGATATTTAATAATGGAAATTGAGGAAAAATAGATGTCATGGAAAGCTAATATTCTAACAATATATCCTGATATGTATCCTGGTCCTTTATCCCATAGTCTTATTGGTAAGGCATTAGAAAAAAAAATTTGGGAATTGAATGTTTATGACTTAAAAGAATTTGGAATTGGAAAGCACAAAAAGGTAGATGACAAACCTTTTGGTGGCGGTCCAGGGATGATACTTAGACCGGATGTCTTGACTGCCGCAATAGATCAAACACTTATTAAAAATCATGAAGGAGAAAGTCTAATTTACTTATCTCCAAAAGGACAACCTATTACACAAAAAATAGTTAGTTCATATTCCATGTTATCCGGAGTTTCTTTAATTTGTGGACATTTTGAAGGTATAGATCAAAGAATTTTAGATACTTATAATATTAAGGAATTATCTCTTGGGGATTACGTATTATCGGGTGGTGAAATTGCCTCTTTTCCTTTTTTAGATTCAATAATTAGATTGCTACCTGGTGTTTTGGGAAATGATAGCTCAATAAAAGAAGAGTCTTTTTCTTCAGGTTTTCTAGAATATCCTCATTATACTAGGCCTCAAAAATTTAATGATATCGAAGTTCCAGAAGTTTTATTATCCGGTAATCACTCGGAAATTATGAATTGGCGCTTAAAAGAGTCCAAGATGGTTACAAGAAAGCGAAGACCTGATTTATTGAAGAATAAAGAAGAAAAAAAATAAAATTTAAAAAATAAAGTGACTTAATTGCAAATAATGTGTTATTTGAACTTCCTATTTTGTGTTATTTTTAATCAGGCTAAATAAAATGGATGTAGTTAAAAAAATAGAAAAAGAATATATGGATGAATTGTCCGAAGGCAAAGATATTCCTGAGTTTCGACCTGGCGATAATATAGCTGTAAATGTTAAGGTTAAAGAAGGGTCTAGAGAGAGAATTCAAACATTTGAAGGTGTTTGTATTGCTAGATCTGGAGAAGGGTTAAATCAGAATATTACCGTAAGGAAGATATCATATGGTGAAGGTGTTGAAAGAGTCTTTTCTCTTTTAAGCCCTTTAGTTGATTCTATAAAGGTAATAAGAAAAGGTAAGGTTAGAAGATCTAAACTTTACTATTTAAGAACTAGAAGAGGTAAATCAGCAAGAATTACCGAAAGACAAAATATTTCATCAAAAAAATCTGATAAAGATGAAGTTATGGAATCAGCTGATACAGTAGATGTTCCTGAAGAAGAAAGCGTAGCAGAAGAATAAACGCTTTTTGTGAGAGTCTCAATGACACAAGCAAAAACTATTTATGACAAAATTTGGGAAAGCCATTTAGTTGGTAATAAAGATAATTATTCCCTTTTATATATTGACCGTCATCTTGTCCATGAGGTAACTAGCCCACAAGCTTTCGAAGGTTTGAGGTTAAATAATCGATCAGTTCGTCATCCGAAAAAGACTCTTGCTGTTGCAGATCATAATGTTCCAACTACAGATAGAACAAAGGAAATTGAAGATGAAGAATCCAGAATTCAAATTGAGGCATTAGAAAATAACTGCAAAGATTTCGGCATAAAATTCATAGATATGAATGATATTAGGCAAGGTATTGTTCATATAATTGGACCTGAACAGGGATTTACATTACCCGGCTCAACCATAGTTTGTGGAGATAGCCATACCTCGACCCATGGCGCATTTGGAGCCCTTGCGCACGGTATAGGCACTTCTGAAGTTGAGCATGTTTTAGCGACTCAAACATTAATTCAAAAAAAGGCAAAAAATTTTAAGGTTGAATTAAAAGGAAAATTAACAGATTCAATTTCAGCTAAAGATCTTGCGCTTTCAGTGATTGGAGCGATAGGCACTGCAGGTGGAACAGGTTATGTAATTGAATATATGGGAGATGCAGTTGAAAGCTTAAGTATGGAAGGAAGAATGACATTATGTAATCTTACAATTGAAGGTGGAGCAAGAGCTGGGCTTATTGGGCCCGATCAAAAAACATTTGAGTATTTAAAAGATAGACCCTTGGCCCCTAAGGATAAGATTTGGGATAATGCAATTAGATATTGGGAAACACTTCCATCTGATAAAGATGCTTTTTATGATGAGTCTATAAAGATAGACATTAATAATTTAGCGCCATTGGTTACTTGGGGTACAAGTCCTGAAGATGTTATTGATATAAATGGTAATATTCCAAAACCCGAAGATATAGAAGATGAGGCAAAAAAGAATGCTATTAAAAGATCTCTTGAATATATGGGTTTAGAAGCAGGAAAACCGATAAAAGGAACATCTATTGATAAAGTATTTATAGGGTCATGTACTAATGGAAGGATTGAAGATTTAAGAGCTGCAGCGTCAATTGTAGAAGATAAAACAGTTTCTGAAAAAGTTAATGCTATAGTTGTTCCTGGATCAGGATTGGTAAAAGCTCAGGCTGAAAGTGAAGGTTTGGACAAGATTTTCAAAGATGCTGGATTTGAATGGAGGGAGCCAGGTTGTTCAATGTGCTTAGCAATGAATGCTGATAAATTACAACCTAATGAAAGATGTGCTTCTACTTCAAATAGAAACTTTGAAGGTAGACAAGGTAGGGGAGGTAGAACGCACTTAGTAAGTCCAAAAATGGCAGCAGCAGCAGCAATAGCTGGTTGCCTTACTGATGTGAGAGATTTTAAAAATTAAAAATGGAAAAGTTTGATAAAATAAAAGGTATTGCCGCTCCTATGATGGCTTCTGATGGGAATCAATTTTCAATGATGATTAATATTGATACTGATATGATTATACCAAAGCAATTCTTGAAAACTATAAAAAGAACTGGCTTGGGTAAAAATTTATTTCATGAAATGCGTTTTGACTTTGAAGGTAATGAAGTAGATTCATTTATTCTTAATAAGGATATTTATAGGGATTCTAAAATATTACTCGCTGGAAATAATTTTGGCTGCGGTTCGAGTAGAGAGCATGCCCCTTGGGCATTATTGGATTTTGGGATAAAAGTAATTATTGCTCCATCATTTGCTGATATTTTTTATAATAATTGCTTCAAAAATGGGATTTTACCAATAAAGCTTTCTGAGAAAGTAATTAAGGAATTAAGTGAGATAGCTTTAAGTGGGAGTCAGATAGAAGTTATTCTTGATGACCAGAAAATCTTTTCAAAGGATTTAGAGATTAGTTTTGAAATAGATATTTCAAATAAGAATTTCTTAATGGAAGGGCTAGATGATATAGGGTTAACATTAAAAGATTCTGATTTAATAGATTCATATGAAAAGGAAAATGAGTCCGCTCTTCCTTGGTATTCAATTAAAGGTGATTTAAATGACTAGTAAAATATTAATATTGCCTGGTGATGGAATTGGACCAGAGGTTATGAAAGAAGTAGAAAAGGTAATTTCTTGGTTTAATTTAAATAAAGATTTTAATTCTGAGACTCAATTTGGACTTGTTGGGGGTTCTTGTTATGATTCTGATGGAGTTTCTATAACTGACGAAACTATGGATATTGCAAAAAATTCTGATGCAATTCTTTTTGGTGCTGTCGGAGGACCAAAATGGGACAATGTTGAGTATGAGAATAGACCCGAGGCAGGATTATTAAGATTAAGAAAAGATCTCGATCTCTTTGCAAACTTAAGGCCAGCAATGTGTTTTTCTGCTTTAGCAGATTCCTCTGCATTGAAGAGAGAAATAATTGAAGATCTAGATATTTTGATTGTTAGGGAATTGACCGGAGGTGTCTATTTTGGCGAGCCAAGAGGAATAGAAGATCTTGGAAATGGAAATAAAAGAGGATTTAATACTCAGGTTTATGAAACTTGGGAGATACATAGGATTGCAGAGGTCGCTTTTGAGTTGGCTAGAAAAAGAAATAATAAAGTTACTTCATCAGAAAAAAGGAATGTAATGGAGTCTGGTTTGCTCTGGTATGAAGAGGTTCAAAATATTCATAAAGAAAAATTTAGTGATGTTGAACTTGATCATATGTTGGCAGATAATTGTGGAATGCAATTAGTAAGATGGCCTAAGCAATTTGATGTGATTGTTACTGATAATCTTTTTGGTGATATGTTGTCGGATGTTGCTGCTATGTTAACCGGCTCACTTGGAATGCTACCATCAGCCTCCTTAGGTAAAGCAAATGATGGATTATTTAAGTCAGCCCTTTATGAGCCTGTACATGGTTCAGCACCAGACATTAGTGGGCAAGGGATAGCAAATCCTCTTGCATCAATTTTGTCTTTTGGGATGGCTCTCAAATATAGCTTTGGAAGAGTTGACGATTCAATGCTTCTTGATAAAGCAATATCAAAAGTTCTTGAAGATGGAGCTAGAACAAAAGATATTAGTAATACTGATGAATTTATTTCAACCAAAGAAATGGGCAATAAAGTAATTCAGTGTTTAGATGTTTTAAATAAGGAATAAGATAATGGGTTTGAGAGTTGCTGTTGTTGGCGCTACAGGTAATGTTGGAAGAGAAATGCTTTCTATTTTGGATGAAAGAAAATTCCCTGTAGATGAAATTTTTGCTTTAGCTTCTAGCAAAAGCAAAGGCAATACTGTTGAATTTGGAAAAAAAGAAATCATTGTTGAAGATCTTAGAGAATTTGATTTCTCAAAAGCTGATATAGCCCTTTTTTCTGCTGGAGGGAAAATTTCTAGCGAATATGCGCCTAAGGCTGCTGATAAAGGATGCGTTGTTATTGATAATTCATCTAGGTTTAGAATGGATGAAGATATTCCTTTGATTGTACCTGAAGTTAATGCTGATCAAATCCCAGAGTATAAAGAAAGAAAAATTATAGCTAATCCAAATTGTTCAACTATCCAAATGGTAGTGGCATTAAAGCCTTTATATGATTTGTCAAAGATTAAGAGAGTTGTGGTTTCCTCTTATCAATCAACTTCAGGAGCAGGTAAAGAGGCAATGGAAGAATTATTTGAGCAAACTAAGGGAATTTTTTCGAATTCTCCAGTTGATCCTAATATCTTTCAGAAACAAATTTCTTTTAATGTTATTCCTCAAATAGGCCCTATTGGATCCTCTGGATATACTGAGGAAGAGGAGAAAATGATTAACGAGACAAAGAAAATACTCGATCCAAATATAAATGTTTCGGCAACATGTGTTCGTGTCCCAACTTTTATTGGCCATGCGGAGTCAGTAAATATTGAATTTGAAGAATATGTTTCAAGTGAAGAGGCGGTAAAAGCTCTTTCTGATGCGCCTGGATGTAATGTCGAATCTGTTGGCTCTGATGAGTATATAACTCCAGTTGATTGCGTTGGGGATGACGCTACATTTATATCAAGAGTTCGTAATGATGATTCAATTCAGAATGGATTAAATTTATGGGTAGTTTCCGATAATTTAAGAAAAGGAGCCGCCTTAAATACAATTCAAATAGCTGAAATATTGCACTCGAATTATTTAAGCTAAATTTTCATCTGCATTAAAATCCCTTTTGCATCTTTAACGCCTTTTTCAGGAATATTTATATTTATATTTTTTGATACCCTTAATGCCGACCAGGAAATGGCGCAGGCATCAAGGAAATCATCATGTTTAAAGTTTTTATTTCTTTCTTGAAGATATTTATTAAGAAATTCTATTTCAAAACCATTTGATAATAAAATTTTCCTTCTTTCTTCAATGCCTGACCTTTCTTTCTTTGAATAATTTAATTCCTTGTTATTCATTTCTTGGAAGATAATTTCTGGATGTGATTCAAAAATTAATGGTCTATTTACTTGCTGCATTAAAATTTCTACTTCTTTAATTTTTGGGATTAAATACCAACTTTGCTTTGATAGCCCTAAACCTTGCTTTTTATTAATTTTATTTGCTTCCAGATAATTTTTAGCTTTAAGAGTTAATCTTGAAGGAGCATTAAAGATACTCGATTTTCTTTTAATAAGTTTTTTTCTTGCTAATTTGTCAACTATTCTCCCTCCGGGTTCAATTTTTTTATTCAAACCTACAGGCATATCAATTAAAGCAAGATTAATTCTATCATTACATAAAGATGATAAATCTTTTGAAAAAACTAATTTATAATAATTTTCTTTATCAATTTGTCTTATTACTGAAATCCATCCAGCATGTGATCCATCTATTCCTGCAACATATTTCATTTACTACTTTCATTGTTATTAGAATTTTGTTTACACTAACTTTAAAATCATATTTAGATACTGTCATATTTCATCTAAAAGGATAATATTCTTATGGATAATATAGAAGAAAGCCCTAATACCAGACCTGTTTCACCTCATTTGCAAATATATAAACTAACTGTATCTATGATAATGTCAGTTGCACATAGACTTTCTGGTTTGGCACTTTATTTTGGGGTTAGTTTTTTATTTATTTGGTTTCTTTCTATAATTTTTGGCCCTGAGGTATATGATAGATTTAGTGGTATCTTATCTACAAACCTATTACAGGCCGTTTTTTTCTTTTTTACATGGGCCTTTTTCCATCATTTATTTGGAGGAATAAGGCATTTTATTTGGGATCTGGGCTATGGTTTTGGATTAAGAAGCGTAGATTTTTTAGCAATTATGACATTTGTATTATCATTACTATCTACTATTTTAATATTTATACTTACATAGCGGATTAAAACCTTGAGCAATAAATCAACAGGAACAAGTCATTTTATAATACAAAGGTTAACAGCTTTTACAAATATGTTGATTGGTATACCTGCATTCATAATATTTTTGAGTAATTATGATAGTAATTACAGCACAGTTAAAGATCTCATGAGCAAAGAATATATCTGGATTCCAATGATAATTTATATTTTGTCTCTTTCTTATCATATGATGATTGGTATGGGCCATGTGCTAGATGATTATATTGATAATGTTAAGTTGAAAAGTTTTTTGACCACAATGAATAAGTTGTATGTATATCTTATTGCATTGTTTTCATCTATAACCCTCATTATTCTGGGATTATTCTAAAAATGAATAAAGAAGATTATAAATTTATAGATCATCAATATGATGTCATAGTTGTGGGCGCAGGGGGTGCGGGATTAAGAGCAACTCTTGGCTGCGCTGAATCAGGTTTAAAAACAGCATGTATATCAAAAGTATTTCCAACAAGAAGTCATACGGTTGCTGCTCAAGGGGGTATTTCAGCTGCACTTGGAAATATGGGTGAAGATAATTGGCGTTGGCATATGTATGATACCGTTAAAGGAGCAGATTGGTTGGGCGATCAAGATGCTATAGAATATTTATGTAAAAATTCTCCTGAAGCTGTTTACGAATTAGAGCATTTTGGCGTTCCTTTTTCGAGAACTGAGGAAGGAAAAATATATCAAAGACCTTTTGGTGGAATGACTACGGAATATGGAGAAGGGCCCCCAGCTCAACGAACTTGTGCTGCTGCTGATAGGACTGGGCATGCAATTCTTCATACACTTTATGGAAAGTCAATAAGTGAATCAGCAGACTTCTTTATCGAATATTTTGCAATTGATTTAATAATGTCAGATTCAGGAAGATGTGTTGGAGTAGTTGCCCTTTGTATGGAAACGGGTAAGTTGCATAGATTTCACTCTTCGCAAACAATTCTTGCAACAGGCGGATATGGAAGAGCATATTTTTCTGCTACTTCTGCGCATACATGTACTGGTGATGGTTCAGCTATGGTTCTTAGGGCTGGATTGCCATTACAGGATATGGAATTTGTTCAATTTCATCCAACAGGTATATATGGAGCAGGATGTCTTATTACTGAAGGATGTCGAGGTGAAGGAGGTTATCTGGTAAATTCTGAAGGTGAAAGATTTATGGAAAGATATGCCCCTAAAGCAAAAGATCTTGCATCAAGAGATGTTGTTTCTCGAGCTATGACAATCGAAATTAGAGAAGGAAGAGGCGTAGGTGAAGAAAATGATCATATTTTTCTTCATTTAGACCATATTGATTCAAATATATTAGCTGAAAGATTACCAGGTATATCAGAATCTGCAAAAATATTTTCAGGTGTTGATGTAACAAGAGAACCAATACCAGTTTTACCAACTGTTCATTATAATATGGGTGGAATACCTACAAACTATATGGGGGAAGTTTTAAATCCAACTGAAGAAAATGAGGATAATATTGTTCCAGGATTGATGGCTATAGGCGAATCTGCATGTGCCTCCGTTCATGGCGCGAATAGATTAGGGTCAAATTCCTTAATTGATTTAGTTGTTTTTGGTCGTGCTTCTTCGCTTAGGTGCTCAGAGATTGTAACACCCGGGAAGATTTTTGAAGAACTACCTAAGGATGCTGGATTAAATTCTATAGAAAGGTTAGATCGTTTCAGAAATGCTGATGGTTCAACCCCAACTTCAGAACTTAGACTTGATATGCAAAAAACTATGCAGAATAATTGTGCTGTTTTTAGAACTGAAGAAGTTTTAGAAGAAGGAAGAGAATTAATATCAAAAGTGTATAATGATATTCATGATATAGGTATAAAAGATCGTTCATTAATCTGGAATACAGATTTAATTGAAGCCTTAGAATTTGATAATATGATTGGTCAAGCAATGGTTACTATGGCAGGTGCAGCAGAGAGAAAAGAAAGCAGGGGAAGTCATGCAAGAGAAGATTTTCCTGATAGAGATGATGAAAATTGGATGAAACATACTTTGGCTTGGCTTAATGGTGACGGTCAAATAAAAATAGATTATAGAAGTGTGCATGAAAGAACATTAACAAATGATGTAGCTTATATACCTCCAAAAGAGAGAGTTTACTAAATGGCTGAATTAATTTTACCAAAAAATTCGAGAATTAAAGAAGGTAAGAATTATTCTCTTGATACAGATTCTATAAATAAAAAGACTTTTAAAATTTATAGATGGGATCCAGAAAAGAATGAGAATCCAAGATATGATAAATATGAAATAGATCTCGATAAATGTGGGCCAATGGTTCTTGATGCCCTAATAAAAATAAAAGATGAAGTTGATTCTTCTCTGACCTTTAGAAGGTCTTGTAGAGAAGGTATATGTGGTTCTTGTGCAATGAATATTGATGGAGTTAATACACTTGCTTGTACTATGGCTATAGAAGATACAAAATCTCAAGTAGGCATAAACCCTTTACCTCATCAACCAGTTGTTAAAGATTTAGTTCCAGATTTAAAGAATTTTTATGCACAACATAAGAAAATTCAACCTTGGCTTAAAACTAAAGATAAGTCAGCTGAAACTGAATTTCCACAATCAAAAGAAGAAAGAGAAAAAATTGATGGTTTATATGAATGCATTATGTGTGCTTGCTGTTCAACTTCTTGCCCAAGTTATTGGTGGAACTCAGATAAATATCTTGGTCCGGCAGCATTATTACAAGCCTATAGATGGATAAGTGATAGTCGGGACGAAGAGAAAGCAGAAAGACTTGATCAACTTGATGATGAATTCAAAGTTTACAGTTGTAGAACAATTATGAATTGCTCAAAGGCTTGCCCAAAAGGTTTGTCTCCTGCAAAAGCCATAGCAGGGATAAAAAAAGAATTGGCTACAAGAAAATAATTATATTAACTGTCTTTAGGAGTATCTATGAAGACTGTTTTATCGCTATATAAAGAATATTTAGATAAAGGATTTATTCGCTTTGATAAGAAGCAGAATTCAGTCTTATTAAAAATTAATAAAGTTATTAATTTCGAGAAAGGAATTTTATCTTTTTTCAAAAAGATATTCTTAAAAAATAATGATAATCCTAAAGGAATTTATTTATGGGGTAATGCAGGCTCAGGAAAGACTATGATTATGGATTTATGCTTTTCTGTATCAAATGCAAAGAATAAAAAAAGAATTCATTTTCAAGAATTTATGATTGATATACATGATAAACTTCATGAAAAGCGTAAAAATAATTTAATTAAGGATCCTCTGTCTATAGTTGCTAAAGAAATTTCAGAAGATATTGATTTTTTATGTTTTGATGAGTTTCAGGTAAATGATATTGCTGATGCATCAATATTAGCTAAATTATTCAATTTATTATTTGAAAATGGGACATTTATTTTTTCTACATCAAACATTGTTCCAAATGAGTTATATAAAGACGGTCTTCAAAGAGATAGATTTATACCTTTTATAAATTTAATTGAGGAAGAATGTTTGAATTTAGAATTATCAACTGATGTGGATTATAGGAAAAATAAATTACAGAATGTAAATACATATTTTACAGAACTTAATGAAAATACAAGTAATGAGATTGAAAAGATTTTTAATAATCTTACTAATGGAGCTGAACTAGAGCCAAGAAAAGTAATTGTAAAAGGGAGAGAGATTTTAGTTGAAAGACATGCCATGGGGTGTGCAAGATTTAACTTTGATGACCTATGTAATGTAGCTCTTGGCGCAGAGGATTTTTTAACAATAGCAAGAGAATTTGAAATTATTTTTATCGAAAATATTCCCAAATTATCTTCTGACAAAAGAAATGAAGTCAAAAGATTTATTTCCTTGATTGATTCTTTATATGATAACCGTAAAATGATTATAGTTTCATCTGATGGAGAGCCTGAAAATATTTATTCTGATGGTGAGTTGGAATTTGAATTTAAAAGGTGCATATCAAGATTACATGAAATGAGGTCAAAAGATTATACAGATTCTTCAAGAATCAATTGATCTTTTCAAAAAAGGATAGTTAATACACTATTATTATTTCTTTAAGAGGGAAAAATATGAAAAGAAAAAAGATTGCTTTAATAGGGGGAGGCCAGATTGGCGGAACTCTTGCACATTTAGCCGGTTTGAAGGAATTAGGTGATGTTGTTATTTTTGATATTGTAAAAGGAATCCCTCAAGGAAAGGCTTTAGATTTAGCTGAAGCATCACCAGTTAGTTCATCAAATATAGATCTAAAAGGATCTAATCATTACTCTGCTATAAAAGATGCTGATGTAGTAATTGTTACTGCAGGAGTGCCAAGAAAACCTGGAATGAGTAGAGACGATTTATTGTCAATTAATTTAAAGGTTATGTCTGATGTTGGTGCCGGCATTAAAAAATATGCTCCAAAGGCATTTGTAATATGTATAACGAATCCATTAGATGCTATGGTTTGGGCGCTTCAGAAATTTTCTGGAGTTTCACCAAATATGATTGTGGGCATGGCTGGAGTTCTTGACAGTGCAAGATTTAGATATTTCTTATCAAAAGAATTTAATGTTTCAGTTGAAGATGTAACAGCTTTTGTTCTTGGTGGGCATGGAGATTCAATGGTTCCGCTTCCTAGATATTCAACTGTTGCAGGTATTCCATTACCTGATTTAATAAAAATGGGGTGGACATCAAAAAATAAGTTAAATGAAATTATCCAGAGAACTAGAGATGGTGGAGCAGAAATAGTTGGTTTATTAAAAACAGGGTCAGCATTTTATGCCCCTGCAGCTTCGGCAATAGAAATGGCAGAATCTTATCTTAAGGATAAAAAAAGAGTTTTACCTTGTGCAGCTTACTTATCTGGTGAATATAAAATAAAGGATATGTATGTAGGAGTTCCAGTTGTGATTGGTGAAAAAGGGGTTGAAAGAATCTTAGAGATTGAGCTTAATAAAAGTGAAACAAAATTATTTAAGACATCAATAGCTTCAGTTAAGTCATTAATGAAAGCATGTACAAAAATAGACAAAAGATTAATGAAAAGAAAGAAAGTTTCAAAAAGAAAATAATTCCTTATAGGTAAGAAAATGAATATTCATGAATATCAAGCTAAAGAGATATTAAAAAATTTCGGCGTTCCTGTTGCGAATGGAGAAATTGTTTCATCAAAAGAAAACATTCGTGAGATTGCTAGTAAAGTTTCAGATAAATTATGGGTAGTAAAAGCTCAAATACATGCAGGCGGTCGAGGAAAAGGCGGAGGAGTTAAAATAGCTAAATCATTAGATGAAGTAGAGGCTTTATTTGATGAAATGATGGGAATGCAACTAATTACTCATCAAACAGGACCTGAAGGAAAGAAGGTAAGAAAATTATATATTGAAGAAGGGTCAAGTATAGCTGATGAATTATATTTATCTATCTTAGTTGATAGACAAACTTCTAAAGTAAGTTTTATTGTATCTACTGAGGGAGGAGTTAATATTGAAGAAGTTGCTGAAAAAACTCCTGACAAAATAACTACTGTTCCAATTGATCCCGGAACAGGTGTTACTGGTGAAGATGTAAATACTCTTAGTCAGGCTTTAAAATTAAATGAAAATTTATATGATCAGGCTTTTGACCTTTTTAAGAATTTGTATAACGCATTTACACAAACTGATATGAGCCTTTTAGAGATTAATCCACTTGTTTATACTGATGATAATAATATTATTTGTTTAGATGCTAAGGTTAATTTTGATGATAATGCCTTATTTAGACACCCTGATCTTAAAGAATTAATAGACCCATTTGAAGAAGATGAATCTGAATTAAAGGCTTCAGAGCTAGGGTTTAGTTATATAAAGCTAGATGGAAATATTGGCTGTCTTGTAAATGGAGCAGGGCTTGCTATGGCTACCATGGATATTATAAAACTTTATGGAGCTGAGCCTGCTAATTTTCTTGATGTAGGTGGTTCAGCCACTAAAGATTTAGTTACTGAGGCTTTCAAGATAATTTTATCGGATAAAAATGTTGAAGGAATTCTCGTTAATATATTTGGCGGGATAATGAGATGTGATGTTGTTGCAGAAGGAATTATAGGTGCTGCAAAGGAAGTTAATATCTCGGTTCCATTAGTTGTAAGATTAGAGGGAACCAATGTGGATTTGGGAAAAAAGATAATTGAAGATTCTGACTTATCAATAATTAGTGCATCTGATCTTGATGATGCCGCTATAAAAATTACTGAAGCAATATAAGGAAAAAATATGTCTGTATTAATAGATAGGAATACAAAGGTTATCTGTCAGGGAATAACTGGTTCTCAAGGAACCTTTCATACACAACAAGCTATAGACTATGGAACCCAAATAGTTGGTGGTGTAAAACCTGGGGCAGGCGGTACTACACATCTCGATTTACCTGTTTTTGATAATGTAGGCGATGCAGTTCAACAAACAGGAGCAAATGCATCAGTGATATATGTTCCTCCTCCTTTTGCAGGGGCGGCAATTTTAGAAGCGGTTGAAGCAGAAATATCCTTGGTTGTATGTATAACTGAAGGAATTCCTGTTATGGATATGATAAAAGTAAAAAAAGCATTAGCTAAATCTAAATCTCGATTAATTGGGCCAAATTGCCCAGGAATTATTACACCTGAACAATGTAAAATAGGAATTATGCCGGGGCATATTCATATGAAAGGATCTGTAGGTATTGTTTCACGATCAGGAACATTAACTTACGAAGCTGTTGGACAAACTACTGCTTGTGGATTAGGGCAATCTACATGCATTGGTATTGGTGGAGATCCAGTTAACGGTACTAATTTTATTGATTGTTTAGATTTATTTCTTTCTGATGAAAATACGGAATCAATAATTATGATTGGAGAAATAGGTGGTACTGCTGAAGAGGAAGCAGCAGAATTTCTAGAAAATTCAAAAATTAAAAAACCTATTGTAGGTTTTATAGCGGGCTTAACTGCGCCGCCAGGAAGAAGGATGGGACATGCAGGTGCTATTATATCTGGAGGTAAGGGTGGAGCTGATGATAAGATCAACGCATTAAAGGATGCTGGAGTTGTGATTTCAAAATCACCAGCAGGTTTAGGAAAAACATTATTAGAAGTTTTAGGAAAATAAAATGGCAGATGATTATGATATAGCGATAATAGGCTCCGGTCCAGGTGGATATGTATGTGCTATTCGAGCAGCACAACTAGGTTTAAAGGTAATATGTATTGATAAAAGAGGGAGCCATGGGGGGACTTGTTTAAATGTTGGTTGTATTCCTTCTAAAGCATTATTACATGCGTCAGAGCTTTTTGCAGAAAAAAATAAATTTTCTTCTATGGGAATTGAAGCAGAAAAAATGACTGTTAACCTAGAAGGAATGATGAAATATAAAAGTGATGGCGTAGAAGGAAATGTTAAAGGAATTGATTTTTTATTTAAAAAAAACAAAGTCGACAATAAACATGCAGATGCTCAAATTATTTCTTCTAATAAAATTCTATTGAAATCAATTGATGGAGATGAAGAAGTTAATTGCAAGAACATTGTTATTGCAACTGGATCAACCCCCTCATCATTACCGGGTATAGATATTTCTGGAGAAAAAATTATTTCTTCAACAGATGCTTTGTCTTTAACTAATGTGCCTGAGAAGTTAATAGTAGTTGGTGGTGGATATATAGGATTAGAATTGGGTTCTGTATGGAGCAGGTTAGGTTCCGAAGTAACAGTTATAGAATATTTTGATAGAATAGTTCCCGGCGCTGATAAAGAAATAGCAATTAATCTTGAGAAGATTCTTAATAAGCAGGGATTAAATTTCCTTTTAAACTCTGAAGTAACTTCAGTTAATGAGGAAGGTGATGAAGCAATTGTTTCTGTCAAAAGTAGAGAAAATAATGAAGAAACAGATATTATCGCCGAAAAGGTTTTGATATCAACAGGACGAAAACCATGCACTGATAACCTATTTTCTGAAGGTGTTGATGTAGATCTTACAGATAAAGGATTTATAAAAACTGATAGTCATTTAAGAACTTCTTTAGATGGAGTATGGGCTATTGGAGATGTAGTTGAAGGACCAATGTTAGCTCACAAGGCTGAAGAAGAAGGAATAGCTGTGGCAGAATTGATAGCTGGTAAACCCGGACATGTAAATTATGATATTATTCCAAGTGTTATTTATACTTCTCCAGAGGTCGCCTCAGTAGGAATGACTGAAGAACAGTTGAAGAATGATTCTGTAGATTATACAGTAGGAAAGTTTCCTTTCTTAGCTAATGGAAGGGCTAAGGTTAATAATACAACAGATGGTTTTGTTAAAATATTAGCATCTTCTAATACTGATCAAATATTAGGGGTCCATATTATAGGTGACCAGGCTGGAAATATGATAGGCGAAGCAGTTGTCGCAATGGAATTTGAAGCAACTGCAGAAGACTTGGCAAGAATTTGTCACGCTCATCCAACTTTATCAGAAGCAATAAAGGAAGCTGCATTATCAGTCGATGATCGTGCGCTTCATATGTAAAGTTAGTTATTTAAGAATTTTATCATATTCTTTTTTAAGAAAATCATCATCTAATTTAGTATATATTTGAGTTGTATCTATAGAGCTGTGGCCAAGTAATTTTTGGATTTTTCTTATGTTAAGTCCATTTTGTAAAAGATGAGAAGCAAAACTATGTCTTAAAGAGTGTGGAGTAGCTTCAGTAGGTAATTTTCCAGGATAAACTTTCACTAGATTACTCATGCTTCGTTGAATATCTCGCGCAGTTAATTCCTTCTTTTTATTTCCATATATTTTTAGAAAAAGTGGATCATTATTATCAATTTCTAATGAAACTGATGCTTTAAGTTTCTCTAAGTATAAATTTATCTTATTTTTTACGATAGGAAGAAAAGGGATATATCTTTCTTTATCTCCCTTTCCTATAATTTTTATTTGTTCTTCAAAAGGGAATTCAGAAAATTTAAATTGTAAAACTTCTGAAACTCTTAATCCCGTTGAATATATAAAGTATATTATCGCTACATCTCTACTATGTTGCCATGATTTCCATTCAATAATTTTACTATTTTTTTCTGGGTCTATATATTTTAGAAAATTAATTAATTCTTCTTCCTTAAAGGTTTTATTTGAAATTCTTGTTTGATATTTTGTTGTAATAATTCGATTAAATGGATGATTTTTCCAATTATTTTTTTCACTTAGATATTTAAAAAAGTTTCTCAATACTGATTGGCATCTTGCAAGACTTCTACTGCTTTTTTCCTTTTCTCTATATTTTTTGATACATCCATTAATAGATAAGATTTCAATTTTTTTAGAAATATTTCCAAATTCATTATGAATTTTTTTACCCGAAACTATATCTCCTTTTAAAAAGGAATTAAGATCATCTATTAATTTTATATTTTCTTTCTTTTTGAAAAAACCTTTATGGCTAGATAATATTTTTTCAGGTTTTATGTTTTCAAAATAATAATAACTATTAACCATTTCATCTTTAAGATTTTCAAAATTGCTTACTTTACCTAGGTAAAAACTTTGATAAGAGAGAAAGTCAATATCTTTGAAATCTCTTAAACTATTTAGAGAAACAGTTTTTCCAAAATAAATTTTACAAAATTTTAGGAAATGAGAAACAGTTCTGGCATATTCATTAATAGTAAGTTGGCTCTTACCTTGTGCCATTAAACTTTCTATGTAATTTTTTGAATTTGCAGATAAATCTTTATCAGCATATGAAAAATTTGAACTTTTTGGGTATACAATTCTTTTATGACTATCGATCATATTAGAGAATTTTTTGACCGCTGCTCTCCCAATCATCAAGAAATGCCTTCAATCCTTTGTCTGTTAAAGGGTGGATAGCTAATTCGGAAACTACTTGTGGAGGAAGAGTGGCTATATCTGCTCCATAAATTGCTGCTTTTTTGACATGTTCAATATTGCGAATAGAAGCTGCAAGAATTTCAGTCTTAAAATTAGGGTAATTACTATAAATTATTTTGATATCCTTTATTAGGTCCATCCCATCCTCACCTATATCATCTAATCTACCAATGAAAGGTGAAATAAATGCAGCACCTGCTTTAGCCGCTAAGATGGCTTGTTGAGCAGAAAAACAAAGAGTTACATTTACCATAATGCTTTTATCGGATAATGCTTTGCATGCCTCTAGCCCTGCCCATGTTAAAGGAACCTTAATAGCAACATTTTTTGCAATCTTACTTAAGGCAAGACCTTCTTCAATCATTCCTTCAGGTTTTGTGGAAGTTACTTCGGCGCTTACAGGCCCATCAGTTAGTGAGCAAATCTCTTTTATAACTTCTTTAAAATCTCTTCCAGATTTTGCTATGATTGAAGGATTAGTTGTTACTCCATCAACCATTCCTGATCTTGAAAATTCTTTTATTGCTTCTATATCTGCGCTGTCGATAAAAAATTTCATTTTGATACCTACTTTTTTTCATATTTATTTATTAATACAATATAATCTTATTATATATAATACTAATGTTTAAAAATGAAAAAAACCTCAATTCTTTTACCAACAAATACAAATCAAACATATGACTATTTAGTACCTGAAAAAACAAAATTAGAATTAGGTTCATTTGTTTCTGTCCCCTTCAGAAATAAGGAAATGAAAGGAATTGTTTGGTTTGATAGCGGTGATAAAGTAGCAAAAGAGAAATTAAAAACTGTTTCAAAAGTATATAACAAAATAAAGTTGGGAAGAGATTACATTTCTTTTCTAGATTTTTTTTACAAATATAATCTAACTCCAATTAGCAAGATTCTTAGATTAGTTTTGCCTAAAGATAATATTCTAGAAAATTTTGAGAACAATTATGATGATAAGAAAAAATTAGACTTATCAAGTGAAACAAAAATTAATCTAACTAAGTTACAAAAAAAGTTAGCAGAAAGTTTATCGAGATCGGTTAGAAAAAATAAATTTGAAAGATTTCTTATTGATGGTGTAACAGGTTCTGGTAAGACAGAAATCTATTTTGAAGCAATAAATGAAGCTTTAAGGTCTGGAAATCAATCTTTAATTCTACTTCCTGAGATTGCCCTAGTAGACTCTTTGTTTAAAAGGGTAAAGGATAGATTTGGTTTTGAGCCTGCAGTATGGCATTCAGATACTAAAGCCTCAGAAAAAAGAAAAATATGGAATGATGTTGTTACAGGAAAAATAAAATTAGTCATTGGCGCAAGATCGGCACTATTTTTGCCTTTTAAAAATCTTAATCTAATAGTAATTGATGAAGAGCACGATTCAACCTACAAGCAACAAGAACAGGTAATTTATAATGCTAGAGACATGGCTATAGCTAGAGCATCTTTCGAAAATTCAGTAATTGTTTTGGCTTCAGCTACCCCTTCAATGGAATCAATTTTTAATGTAAGGGCTATGAAATATAATCAGCTTAGCTTACCTAAAAGAATTGGTTCTGCAGGATTGCCCACAATAAATGTTATAGATATGAGAGAAGAATTTATTGAAAAAGATTCTTGTATATCTCCATCATTAAAATCAGCAATAGTAGAAAATCTAAAAAATAATGAACAAACTCTCTTATTTTTAAATAGAAGAGGTTATGCACCTTTGACAATTTGTAAAAATTGCGGGGATAAGATTGAATGTAAGAAATGTGATTCTTATTTGGTTCATCATAAGATTAGGAATACTCTTATTTGTCATCAATGCGGTTTTTCTTCTAAATACCAAGAAAAATGTTCGAAGTGTCATTCAAAGAATTCTTTTATACAATATGGTCCAGGTATTGAAAGATTAAATGAAGAGCTTAAAAAGCTTTTTCCAGAAAAGATAATTTCAGCTATTTCTTCAGATAATTCTGAGAATATTGTTGATGTAATGCAATGCATGGAGAAAGGAGAAATTGATATTATCATTGGTACTCAAATAATATCTAAGGGATATCATCTCCCAAACTTGACTCTTGTTGGAATAATTGATGCAGATTTGGGTCTTGCTAGTAGTGATTTAAGAGCTTCAGAAAATACTTTTCAATTATTACAGCAGGTAGCAGGTAGATCAGGTAGAGAAGAAAAGATTGGAAGAGCATTTATACAGACCTATTATCCTGATCATCCAGTAATTTTATCTTTAATTAATTCTGACAAAGAAAAATTTATTAATATTGAACTTTCGGCAAGGGAAAGATCAGAGTTGCCCCCTTATGGTCGTCTGGCCAGTATCACTTTATCTGATGTTAATGAAGAAAAATTAGTAAAATTTTGTAAGAAGCTTTCTTCTTCTGCTCCAGCTTCAAAAAAAGTAAATGTTCTGGGCCCTGCGCCAGCGCCAATTACAAAAATTAGAAATAGATACAGGTATAAATTTCTTGTTAAAGCTAATAAGAATGTGAATATCCAAGAATATATAAGGCAATGGATTTTTGATAAGAAAAAACCAAATTCAATTCGTATTCTAATAGATATTGATCCTTACAATTTTTTATAAAGAATCTTGTTTCAGATATTGCATGGAAGGTATGCTTATGTTACGAGAAATATATAAATTTTTTTAAAATTGTCCGGGAGTTTTAAAACAAAAATATCTTTTAAAATCAATTACTTATATTTTTGAAACTAAAATTATGAATCAATCTAATCAAGATCATACAACAGGAATATCAGGAAGATATGCTTTTGCATTATTTGAGTTAATTGAAGAAGAAAAAAATTCAAAAATTTTAGATGATATAAATGATGAATTATTAGCTATTGGCGAAGTTATTTCTCAAAGTGAAGAACTGTTAAAAATTATAAGAAGCCCATTATATAATGCCGAAGAACAATTTTCTGCAATGAAGTCTGTTTTAGAAATTTTGAAAATCTCAGAAACATTAACTAACTTTATTGGCGTTCTTTGTTACAACAGAAGGCTTTTTGTTTTGCC
>MDSY01067116.1_pt1 | contig 20293 bp, 18 predicted proteins | sample 811131 | NCBI WGS metagenome assembly MDSY01 (sample SAMN05326643, study PRJNA326480) | marine metagenome | isolation source: seawater | place: Atlantic Ocean: South West | collected 2010
GATGGCAATAGCAAATAATGCTGCAAATAAAATAGAGGCTAAAGCTCAAGCTGATTATAATGAAGCAGAAGCAGAATTTAGATCCAGGGAACAAGAGATAAGAGGTGATGGAGAAGACCAAGAAACAGGCTCTGCAGGGGAAAGAAGATTTGGTGGATCAATCAAAGCTGAAAACCTAGCAGTAACTATTTCACCTACTGTTGTGGTATCGGGTGAACAGGTATTTATTGGTCAAGGAAGTGTAACAGAATTTGGGGCAGAAATGCAAGCCCTCCTATTAACTAGTATGCAAGATGCTATTGAGAATAGGGAAATAGATTTATCAAACGCAGCTAACCTAGAAGGATAATATGGCAGATGGTTTAAAATATCACGTAGCATCATCGATAGGAACTAATGATGCTGTAAAAGCGGATGGCTCAAAATTTCAAATGGGTATTGCGGTTGATTTAGTAAACCGTAAATATGAGTTTGGACAAGTAATTAAGTATTCTATAGCTGCAGATGAAATGGGTGTTTCATCTACTGTAGTCAACGCACATCAATATGGTTTATCTCATACAGCTCAAGATGCAAATAGTTGTCCTTCTCAATTTATACAATATGGTGATCATGCAGTACTAGGGCCATCAACGGTTACAGGCCAGGAAGGATATAGTGAACCAATTAGAGTTGCAGGCTCGGGTCATTTAAATGATGTTGATGTTAATTCATGGACAAACGGGCTCATATACGCGCTCGATCGTCAAAGTAAGTATCAATATCAACTTTCAGATTCTGTGAGCATATACGGTACAGGTAGGGCTGCTGGCTGGTATATTGAGAACATGCAGGCGCAAACAACTGGCATTCAAAAAGGGTATATTAGTTTGAACCACATGGGCAGATTAATTTATGATGAAAGTGCTGCTAATTCACTTACTGAAATTTGGGAAAGTCAACTTGGTACAGACTTTTTGGGAGTCAATTTTGCAATGCCTACTAGTTGGAGTAATGCAAATGATAATCAAGTTATGGGTTATTCTTCAGGTCCTTTACATGCTAATGCAAAAGGTCCTTCAAGATATTTTGCAAAATTCGGGTTGATGCCTATTAGGCACGCAAGCTTTGGGGCACCTTTTAATAGCTCTTCTAATTATTCAAATTTTGATTATTATAATGATGATGCTTCATCTTCAGCTAATGATATAAAAGGCGTATTTAGATACGTACATCAACATAGCTCTGGTTCACATGCTCAATTTGCTTACACAGCTAATCAAGATCCAGCATCTAAAGCTGGCACATCAGACCGAACCTTATTAGGGGCAATGACCGGCTTTGACCACCCAGGTGGACAATATAAAGATACAGCTCAGGCAGTATTTACCTCAACTAATGGCTTATCAACCCTTGTTAGTAGTAATTATAAACAAGTAGGGGTATTTTATCAGCCTTTAACCCGAAGCGTTGCAGACTCTGCTGATGGTAGGTTTTCAAAATTGACAGGTGGTACTAACTATAGATTAGGTATAACATATCGAGGAAACATGACATCTAACGGCTCTATACAAAATAGTTCGTATAGTTATGCTTTCTTTCAATGGAGTCCAGGAATAAGAGGGGCTTCTGATGGAGATACAAATACCTACACAGATTATTACATGTCAACCGATAAATTACTTGATGGATCAAACTCTCAGTTAAAAACAATTAACTCTTATACAACCAAAATGGTTTATGGATTTGTAGAATCACCCAATATTGATTTAAGTGATGGAGTAAATTATCAAGCGGTAGGTACAGTATCATATAATCAAACACATGAAAATAGTATAAGCTCTAGGTTTGCAGGGGTTGAACAGATGCTATTTATTGATAACATGTGGTTAGAGCATGAGGGCAATATATCAGGGGCTACGGGTAAAGGATATATTGAGATTGATGATTTTCCAGAAGCAGGTACTTTAAAAGTAGATAGGTTTAGAACAAATAAACCTGTAGTGGTAAGGCTATCAGATGGCTCAAGAAAGACCCTAGATAATACAGGTACTAATCAAAAATTTTTACATGAGATAACTTGTGAATTTTTATATCTCAAACAAACTGAGTATGATAAACTACAAGATCTGATAAGATGGCAGGACTTAGGGCATAAATTAACTTTACACCCACACTTGCCACAAGTACCGCATTGTTTAGTGGGTGAATTAGAATTATCAAATGTAAGGAAAAGCTTCTGGGATTTAACAAGATTTTCTGTTAGCTTTAAATTTACTGAAACGGATTAGGGATGTCTAGAAAAATTGGAGACTCATCAAAAATAGTATCGATTACCCCAAAACTATATATTAAAGATGACGGGACTAATTATACTACAGGAGAACAATATAACGGCCTTTGGTCAACCAATACTGCGGATACAGATTTTAGTGTTGTAGGGGCGGATGGCTACGGTAATGCGGGCCACTGGAAATTTAATGAGATTGAAGGTAATACTGCTTTTAATCTAAGACACCGAGGCGTTAATAATGTTTTATTGGGTAATATGAGGAGAGGTAGAGACGGTACAGGTACTTTTGTTCAATTTAGTTTATCAAACAATAGACCATTACCAGCAGCAAGTCCCGAATATTATTGTATGGTTGGTACAGGGGGCGGTAATACTGAAACTACTGCTTTCAATAATTTTATTCAATCTGATGCAATAAATGACCACCCAAGATTAGCCTCAGGTAATTTATTTAATGGTAAAATGTTTTTTGATATATGGGCAGATTTTTATCCAGTTCAAACAGGAGAAACCCAAACAATATTTTATATGCATAACAATGCTGATTCCGATAATTTTGATAGAGTATTAAAACTTGATATAAAGAATGATGGTGGTAGTATGCAGGTTCGATTCAAGTTTTTAAATAATGCAGGAACAGGTTTAGCTAATTTTTCAAGTGAAAATGCTGGCACTGCTTTATATCCTAATGGGGCTGGCAATGCAGGTGGGTTACACCATTTAGCTTTAGTATTTGACAGGGAAATTGTTTCTGCTAATAGTTTAACTTATAATAATATGGGTATCTATGTTGATGGAATACAACAGGGGATAAATTCTTCAAGCGGTACAATAATAAATTCAGCTGTATCAGTAAATACCAATGCTTTTATAGGCTGCAGAATAAGTGATAATAATGGTACTTGGACTGCAACACAAGGTTCTGGTGATCCAAAATTTGATGAACATTTCTTAGGCAAAATTTATATGGCTCAACTTTCTAGCGATGCTTCAGGGCCAACCAAATCTAGGATTGCAAATTTACATGGTATGCGATTTGAGGTACCAAGAGGACCAGAAAAAGTTGATTTTTCTGATAGGTTTGAAGTTGATGGCCCTAATGTTTTACAAGATATCGGTACTCTTAAACAACAGATGGAAACTTTAAAAGGTACTTTTACAGTAACCTTATCATCTGTAAAGGTTAAAAACTAGTGGCAGGCCCAGGACCAGGACCAGGCGTAGCTCCACCAGGGCCTTCTTTTAGCCAAGATCCAAATACTCAAAAAGTTAATATTAAAAGAAGTAAAAAAGGTGAAGATAGAATATTTGATAGATTTATCGATAGAACCTATAAAACAGTTAGTGGTAACACCGCAATATTCTCTCCTACTAAAGGAGGTTCAAATACAAATTGGCAAAATCATCTTTTAATAGTAGCACTTGAGGTAAAACATGCAGATGGTAGGGTTGAAACTTATGATGTTAGTGTAGGTATTATTCAAGAAATACAAACTAGCCGTAAAGCCCCTACTGCTACAATAAAGGTTTCATCATTAAATAAATCCTTAGTTGATTTTAATGCAGAAAAAGTAAAAGATGGTGACCAATATTATGAAAATCAAAAACTGAGCTTTATTTTAAATACTATAAACGAAGCAGTATTTAAGGATAATCAACAAAATTTACCCGATGATAAAAGGGTTTCTTCAGATTTATTAACAGTAAAAACAGTAGACAATAAGCTAGGTTATTGGTCTTTAGGTACATATCCTGGATTTGATGGTAGTTCTTTTACACCATCCCCTAATGCTATACCTATGACTGCTATGGTAACTAATGCGGATAGGAGTATAATCTATGTTGCAACAGGAGGAGTTCAAGCATCTGGAACCTCAAGTACAATTGGCGCTAGTGCCCAAGCTAATCCACCCGAATTGTGGCAATATGATATTGACGAGAATAAGTGGGGACTCCTAGCAACCACCACATCCGGAAATGATCAACAGTATGCTCCTATCCAAGAATTATTTTATAATACCTATGATAATCATTTATATGGTGTTCAATGGAAAGATTATGGCGATACACAAGCTGATGTAGAAGCAACAGCCAATAAAACTAATTGGCATTGTCCCTCAGCTCGTATTTTTAAATGGAATACAACAGGGGATTCAGGTTCTATCAATGATGGTAGCCATTCAGTAGATGCAGGAAATATTTGGCCTAGTCGATGGGATTTTAGAATTATGTATCCCTATCAAGATAAACATAAAGCAGGACCAGACAGGGCAACATCTGGGCATCTCACTGCTACCAGTAAAGTAAAAAGTGGTGAATTAGAAACGCATAAGCTTAACAGGGGTAGAGCTTCGGTGGGTAATTTTACAGCATATAGGTATTTGACCTTACCCTTTGGGCCTGCAGGACAACAAGGCTTTTCTAATATACATGAGGGAAGAAGAGCTACACATTGGATGCACCCTCATGTTTCAGGTTTTGATGATACACAACATCCCGTTAATGATATATTTGGTGCTACAGTTCAAAAGGTTCCAACCACACTACAAAATGGTAATACCTATTGGAACTCTGCTAGTGGAGGTACTCAACCTACAGGCTGGAACAAACACGGTAGTCCAACTTTTAGTTTATCAGGGGATAAAAAATTAACAATGGCTACGGCTAGTGATTCTGATGGTATTAGTTTTGATATCCCAAGTATTTCAAACAATATGACAGTATATAAGCTAAGGCTTGAAGGTACAAATTATAAAGTAAGAGTTAGTAATGTTTCTACGGGTACGGGCAGTAACTCCCAAGTATATGGGCCTATTGGTATGGCTAATTCTGCTGATTATACTCCTACTCATTATGGAAATGGAGATTACTATTTTTCTGCATTATCAACTAACGCTATACCAGGTTTCCCAAATATGGGAACTGGTAGGGTATTTTTAACTGCAAATAATCATTCCAGCGATGTAGTTATGAGTAATATGAGTTTAGCTATAGCCCACCATTGGGATAACTGGCATAATTTATCAAGACAAGCTTCTGAAAATATACCTCTTACTCATTATAGTAAAGTAATAGGAGCAACAAGTATTCAAAGACCTAGTCATCAATTTAAGAATGAGCCTATGGGACCTCAGTCGGGTGATGGCTCTGCAAGAACGTGGAGTACACATGCTGGACCTCATTCATGGTTTTATGATATGTTTGATGATAGTGGTAATACATCAGCAGCTAATGCTAGGGATTTTATAATAGCTGGTGATTATATTGGAAGAACAAGTGAATTAAATGGTGATTCAGGTGATATAAGTGTTAGACAACCCTCACCTAATGAAATTACCCACCCTCAAGATGGCGCAGTGGGTAATCCTAATCCTACTTGGGCAGGCCAAAGGAATGAAGATATTATAATGGAATTTAATGCTGTTGCTCAAGACAGAAGGAATTTAAATCAAATAGGTGCAGGGGGGATGCATCCCCTATTTGGGCCAAATGATTTAGAAGATGGAATCCAGCCCGATAATTCAAGGAGATATGTTGTAGGAAACAGGAATATTAGAAAAACAGGCGTAACCAAAGATGATTCAAACAATTTTGGGTTTACATCTGGCTTTTATTCAAATGAAGCTAAAATTGTAGATATAGGGCCAAGAATTGATGTAGAAGCTACAATACCTAGAGCCATAGGGGCTACTTCTGATGGAAATCATGGGGTAAATTCAAATTATTCTAGAGACAATATAATGCAAAAGGGTAATCAGGGTGCAGGATATGCTTCAGTTGTAGTTCAAGGATTGGGAGGAAGAAGTCACCGAGATGGTGATAATAATAGTATTCATGGAGCGGTTAGATATACTAACGGCCAAAGAGGCGGAATTGTATTTAATCAAGATGTGGATAATGGTAAAGGGGCTATAATATTTCAAAGGTTTGCTGGTACTGCTCCCGCTAATGAAAATAATTTTGGTTGGGATCCAGATTCAGGAGCGGGCGTAGCAGGTAATTGGAAACTTACTTGGAGGTATTACAAATGTGATGATGCAAGTCAAGGCGGTATGAGCAATATGCCTGGAACAACAAGAACAGTATCAGCTGTAACACCACATTCTTATACTACAATACCAACCTATGTTACAGCAGGTTGCTCAGGAAGTAATGGCAATATATTTGTTGCGATGTACGAATCAAGAACACATAGTGCTATTTATACAGGCAGTAACCAAGATGATATTATTAACAGGTCAAGTATATTTAGGTTATCTTTTGGTACTGGTAATTTTACTGGTGCTTGTACTACCCAAACTCAAATTTATGATTCTAATTCTGATGCATCAGTTTATAATAATACGATGAATGGTTCTTCTGATAATGGTAGGTTTGGTCAACATTTTCAATTAGGTACTCCTGCTAATAAAAGTAGGAAATTTACACTTTTACACTATAATTCTGATTTAGAAACTAATAATACAGGGTCAAACGGTTTATTTGGTACTTGTTTTAGGAGGGATTCTATATTGGCTGAATATGGTGATACTGCACCATTCGATCCTTGTCATGAGGTATTTGTTTGGCAAGGTACTAATAATCAATTAAAAATTATAGATCATGATGTTCAAAATGGTACTTTATATGATGCAGTAGGGTTTACAGGATTTACAAATACCACTGGTAAGATAAACCCAACAGTTGCAAATATAGGTACTAATAATGGAACATTTTATTTTAGATTACAAAAAGCTACAGTAGGATCATCAGGTAGAGATTTAATGGGAGTAGGATTAAAACTTTGTTATTTATATTCCCCCACTTCAGGTAACTTCAATGCTGGTAATTTTTATGATGATAGAACTGCTTCAGCAACACGTAAGATATACGGCAATGAGGGTATGATTGCACATGGTCAAGCTGTTACTGGAATTGTTGATAAAGGAACAGAAACAGAAAGGGAAGCTATATTTTCTGCATTTGATGATTACAGAGGATGGTATCAGACATCTCAATCAGCTAAAAGAAAATTAGCATTTGGTTCCCAAAAATATTTCTTCAAGATTGATGATAGTGAAGTAGATCCAAGAGTATTATTAGCAGATTTTTCGGGTTTAACAGGCTTTGATGCAATTTCAAAGTTAGCCCAAGCTAATAACATGGCTTTTGGTTTTGATATTGAAAAATTCTTTTTAATCAATAGAGATTCTTATTCTCAAACTCATACGCTTGATGCTAAAGCAGGTGATGTTATTGATATTAAAAAATCATTAGATAATGATATACGTAATGTTATTTCAATTCAAGCATTTAGGCAACAGGTACAAGATGTTGAGTGGGAAGTAACACACGTAGGAGGAGAAGAAGTATTAGCTGATGAAACAATTTATAATGGTGAGTTTACAGTTACCCCAAAGACCCACCGAGAAGCTTCTGTAAATCTTATTTGTACACGACCAGGTCGTTTGATCATGGACGATTTTGAAGTAGATGCAGATGGGGATGGTACACCTGATACTACGGGTACTGCAGTAGATGCAATTACTAATGTGGGTGACCGATTAACCCCATTATTTAAATGGAAAACTCATGCTCCTACTAAACAGGTAGTTTGTATGAAACCAATGCTAACTACTACAAATAAAGTTCACCTAAATACAACATTTGCGAACGGAAATTCACCCGTGGCAAAGGGTGAAATAGTTATTTTTGTAAATCAAGAAACCTTTGAGCAATTAGGTAGGGTAATTATTGCTGTCGATACAGTAGCTAATATAGTAACATTGGAAGCAGCACCTGGATTTACGGTTGAAGCTGGTACACCATTGAATATTGTTAGAGCACATACTGGAAATGAAACAGAAGTAAGTGGTAGCGATACTATTACTAGAAATAAAAATTATGGAATTAAATATTCGGATGAGGGAGTTTGTGTAATAACTGCTGTAGATAATACTAATACATTACATGGTGTTTGTTCTTCAGGTAATTATAGTCATTATCAAAATAAAACAGCTTGTGAAAATGCAGGACATACTTGGACACCTGTTACTCGTTTATCCGTAAACAATATTAGACCTTTTGCTGATTGTAGGATAACCCCTTACAATCCAGAAAGTTATAAACATTATTCTTTCTTAATTACTACGTTAGCTACAAGTCAGTTAACATCTAATCCTTTACCTAATCAAAATGATTCAGCTTTTGCAACACAAACCACTAATGCTGCTACTTCAATATTTAGTACAGGAAGTACAGCCTTTGTAAAAGCAGTAGATACAGTAAATAATTACCTATATTTAAATGGTACATATATTGGATTTGAGGTTGGAGATATTTTAAATGCACATTATTGTATGGCTCCTGCTTCAATAATTTTACAGACACAAGATGGAGCTATACAGCCTCCACCATATTCGTCAATACAACAAGATTTACCAGAAGGATTGGGAACATGGTCTTGGAAATGTGACAGCCTTTCAGACAAATTTAATGAAAAGGATATCATAAACTTTAAATTCCAGGGAATAAAACTGGTTAAGGATGCTGGGTCTATTTATACAGTTGCAGATACAGCTTCTATCAAAAGATATGGTCAAAGGACTTGGAACTTCCCTGATAACAGATTTATACCACATGAAAGGGTTGAATATTGGGCTACTAAATACTTAGGTGAATTTGGTGATCCTAAATATGCTATTGAAGTAGATTTACCTTTTGATCCTACATTAACATTTACTACCCCCGCTGGTAATTTATTAAGAAAAGTGCAGTTGATAGATGAGATAATGTTCCCTAGTCTTGCAGGATTTTCAGTATCTGGATACCTAAGAGAAACTACGTTGAATGTTAAAAATCTAACAACTAAAATTAAATTTAGAACATTGGAGAAATACTAAGATGCAAACGATGAGAACAGATTTGATAAAGGCTTCTAAAAAACACTTTGAAGCACATATCGAAAAACATAGAGTAAATATTGAAGTAATATTAATGAATAGTGTAGGGGTAGCAGATCATCCCGATATCATGGATACTATAGAAAAAGAACTGGCGCTAATAGCCGAATATCATGATAAATTAGAAGTGTTAAATCTTTATTTTGATGAGGAATAAATGAGAGTATCCCACTGGACAGATTTTAGCCCACCTTCTTCACAAATAGATAACTTCTATGGTGGAGTAAAAGGTACTCCAGGTATAGGCTATACTGACTTTAATACACCTGCTAGAATATTTGCAGCTGTAGCTTATAGATTAGCGGTTCAACCATCTCATAATGGTTATCACCATTTCTTAGGTATGTACACTAGTCTACAAGGTGTTGCATTTGAAAACGCATGTGTTAAAAAAGATTGTCGTACAGGCTATCACCACATCTGTTTGAATTTTGCAATTCCTACATATAATTTTGTAAAGACACAAACTAACTCGGGTCCCCAAGCCCCTGACGCTTACCAGGTAAACGGGGCACAATGGAGAGAAAATAGTTATAAATCAACTTTTATGTATATGGGAGATATTGGAGCATCAGGGAGTAATTCAGATGCTGCTGCAACAAATTATGGATTAAATAGTTCTTGGTCGGGCAACACAATCGGACTGGACGGTGTAATCTCTACAGGTCGTATACAAGATTTATTCGTATTAAGACCTACATTAGTTAATTCAGCAAATAAAGATGATTATATTCAATTATGGGATGCTGGAGCTTATGCTAACAACGGATCGGGGGGTGGACAACAAATGTTTTTTACAGGTATACCAATGGCCCACCCGAGATTTGGTTTAAACTCCTTTACTTCAACACCTGGAGGTCAAGTAGGACTAGTATCTACTACGTGGACAACTACTGGAAGTAATGTTACGATAGCAGTAGATTCAAAACTAGATATTGATTATGGGGTTACTTCGTTAGGTTTAGCCAATGGAGTGGGCAACACTGTTATATCTTATACTAATGTTAGTAATGGTAATTTACAAGTAGCTGCTTCATTAACAGGGTATCCTTCAGACAGTTCCTCTTTTTCTACTGGATCATTAACAATAGCTCATACCACAGGACCTTTATATTTAAAATTTAAATTTACTGGTGGGCCCAATGATGTTACTGAGGCTACAACAGTTTCGGTAACAAATAATTCTACCACTGATACATTTACTGTAACCACTATAACCGGAACTGATATCTAGATTTTACACGACCTCCTTCCCTAACCCGTGTATCACCAAAAAGCCCCAACTTAATTGTTGGGGCTTTTTTTTACCAAAGGTAGAAAATACTATTCTTTGAACATTACTTCTTTCATAGCATCTTCAACTGTTGAATATAAAGCATCTAAGATTTTTGCTTCGGTCTTTTCGTTGATGATTGGAATGTCTACATTTTCGTTTAGTTTTTTGATAACTGTAGATTTGGTTTCCTCGCTGAACATATAGTCAGCCATCATCTTTAAAAGTGCACTATTCATGATTGTCTCCTAAAGTTTAGTGTTAATTAACTAGGAGAATTTAATCAAAATAGGCGTTTAATCACATAAATGTTTAGTTCGAGGGTCTTCTAATAATACTTGCTTGAGGGCATGGCGATAAATATTACTTTTTCCATCAGCAGTAAATCTACCCCATACATTGCTTAACATTCCTTGATAAATAACAGCAGAGGAATCCTCAACTAATACTTTAACCCTACAGCTTAGTTTAGTTCCCTGCTCAGATCTTAAAACCTCTGATACGGCCATACATAGTTCATGAAAAGAATTTTGCTTTATGGTTTCCTTTTCAACATCTATAGTCGGTTCAGAAGATTTTACTCCTCCAGTGTTTACAACAGGAGTAATCTTCGTAGCTTTTACCCTTTTTCTTTCTTTTCTTGGCATTTGCTTCTCCTAAGTTTGAACAACGGTAGATATACCGTCTTGTTTCCTTACAGTTATTATATTACCAAAACGAGTTTTCAAATCAGTGTTGTGTGTAATCAACATTTTCAAACCAGTTATATTATTTAACAGATTAAAAAATTCACCTATTCCCGTTTCGTCTAATGAGTCAATAACCTCATCCATCATTAGAAAATTGAAATTAGAATAACCTTTGGTTAAAGTCAATTCTCTCAAAGCAAACCCTACACATACTCCAATACGCTTGGTTTCACCTTGAGAATATGTTTCTAAATCCCTTTTTTCATTATTTTCATCAATTATTGACAAATCAAATTCTTCTTTAAATTGACCCGCTTTGGATTTCTTTTCTTTTAAAGTATCAAATCTACATCTCATACCCACTTCCATTTGACCCAGGTAAGAATTAGTCTGTTGTTCAAAGGTAGGTAAGAAAGACTCAATCATCCATCTGCGTATAGCGGGAAAACCATCAACCCAATATTTAAAATTAGCTATTTCTTCCAAATAATCGGTTTCTTGCTCAACAAGTTTATCTAGAGCAGCCTGATCTTGAGTCCTGCTTTCTAGTTGAGCTTTCAATCTAGCAACCTCATCAACACAATCATCAATCTTTTTATTATAAGTAGCAATTTCATTTTGAACATCAGCTAATGTAAGGTCTGATGTAGGTATACGTTTTAATTTTAGATTGAGTGATAGTTTTTTCTTTTCTAATTCTTTTAAGCTTTGGGTTGTTTCCTCTTTTTTAGCCTTTATTTTATTCTTTATTGTTATAATCTGGTCGGGTATATCTTGTACACCTTCTAATAATTGATATTTAGCTTTGATTTCAGATTGAAAGCCAATTAATTCTTGTTGAAATCCCATTAGTTTATCATATTCTTTTTTCTTTACATCATATTTAGCCTGGCGTTCATCAATTTGCTTATCAACATCAGCTAAAGCTTTATCAATTTCTACTTTATTATAAGGTAATATTTTGTTGCCCTTTATCATTAAGCCTTCTTTACAATGTGGGCATTCTTGAGCTTCGCCTGCTTGTATAGATAATTGAGTACGTAAAGAGCAGCGTTCTTGAATCCAATCCCTACCCTTATCTAACCAATTTTGAAACTTGATTAAATCTACTTTATTTAGAGTCTCTGAGTACTTAATTGAGTGTTCTTGTAACTTTTCTATCTCGCTCTTGATATGGCTTGAATTAGACAGCTTATTTTGCAAATCTTTAATATTATTATTGTATATATTTACAATAGTATCAAGTTCATTGTTATAATGCTCAATATGAGAGGTTATTTCAGTTAGCTGGCTTTCCAAATCTTCAGCACCTTCTAATACCTCCCGCTGTTGTTTTAATTTCTTTAAACCTGATTTTAATAATTTTTGACTTCCTTGATAATCTTTTATATCTGCTTCAATTTGTTCTTTATTGAATCCCGCTTCAAGTTTGTTTTTAAGGAACTCAATCTTACCTTGAACAACTTTAAGGTCTGATTTATTACTATTTGATAAAATTTTAGCTTTAGAAGTACAACGGTCTAATATTTCTAAGTTTAAAAACCTGGATATTAAATCCATTCTATCTCTTGAACTTGATTTTTTACCTGCAAAAGCTTTAACGGCATCAACACTAAAGTATGTAGTATTTAAAAAATCAGAAAAATATTCATTATTATTTTCTAATATCCCAAAATAATTAAGCAAAGAGTATTGAGTCTGTTTCATAGTCCGTTGTGTTTGGCTTTCACCGTCAACAAACCATTGAAGCTCATGACCCCCTTTTAGTTTCCTTTTCCTAACTATATTAATCTCTTTTTCTGCTTCGTCAACCAGTCCCAAGCTAACATTAACGTTAGTACAGCCACGACGAATAACGTCATCACTAGCAACATCGTTAGGGACACGGCCGAAAACAGCCCAGCTAATAGCGTTAAGAAGAGTGCTTTTACCTGACCCATTACTATCTGCACCTGCTGCATCCTGATTTTCTCCTATTATCAATATTTTGTCGTTAGGGTCGTAACGGTCAAAGTCAACCTTTACGTTTTCCCCAAATACGCCAAAATTTGTTATCTCTATATTTTTAATTCTCATATAACTTCTTTAAGTATATCCATTCCTAAGTCAACCATATCAGGTCTTTTATTCTTTTTGCAATAAACTTCAATGCCTTCTTGCCATGAAGTAGATGAGTCAATCTCTGGTACTCTAATTCTTGATTCTGCTAAAGTTTTATGTTCAAAAAATAATTTATGCGCACTGCAGGTATTTAGTATCCTGCTCCTAATCTCACTCATATTAAATCTCAAATACCAATCTTCCTCGCCAACAAATATTAGCTTGACTACATAGCCCTCTAACGTTTCCCATTTAAATAATTGGTCAAAGTCGGGGTCTTCAGATTGATTAATTGTATATTGAAAAAAGGGTCTATCTTTTACATCAATAAACTTATGTTCAATTTTATCATTGCTAGCTTCAAGCCATAAGAAACCCTTTTTATCATTACGTTCCCCAAAATCAACTTTATGTAAGCTACCCACATACATCCATTTTTTGGTCACTTGGGGTTTATGATAATGTCCTAAATAAGTGTATCTATGCCTATCCATCAGTTTACCACTAATACCTAGACTTAGAACATATTCAGTACCAGATACAAGAGCGCCATCAACCCCCCAGTGACCAAATACAATTTTGTTTTCATATTTTGTTAACCATTCTGCTACAATTTCATCTGTAGTCCACGGTATCATTAATGTATCAACACCGTTAATAGTCATTTCACAAGGTTGGTCTAATACAGTGATAGCATTTGAATCTAGCATATTGAATATGGATGATTCAGTCATTAAACTATATACTTTAGCATCAGTATCGTGGTTACCAATCAAAACAATGATTGGGATTTTATTTTGAACTAAAGGTGCTAATACCTCAACAAAAGCATTTCTTAAGCTTTCAGCGGGGTTTATCTTGTCGAATACGTCGCCCAGACATATCCAGTGAGTCGCTTTGTGCTTGATTGCGTAATCCACTGACTTGGTCAAGTGGTTCAAACAATCCTGCAGCCTTGAATTTCTCCCAGAGGGTAAGATCTTTCCGTATTTGTCTGTTGTTCTTAAATGGATGTCTGTTGTTATTACTGCTTTTATCAATTATAATCTCCGTGTCTTTTTTTTCAGGGTCTACAAAATCAAGTAATAGTGTATGCCCTGTATCCCAAACTTCTATTAAATCACCGTCAAGTGTTTCAATTAAATCTTGTCCTGATAGCATTGTTAGCATCACCGTTGTGCTCACAATTTTATTTATCATCTTTTTTCTCAATAAAGTGTTTAGGGTTATCAAAGTTTTGTATAAGTAATTTTTGCAAAGGGGGCCTATCAAACCATGAATATATAGTACTACCTTTATGGCCTAATAATAAATTCATGTTTAAACAGGGTTCAAATCCGCATTCTTTAGCTCTATAGCCTAAAGCATAATCTTCAGATCTATAAAAATTTTGTTTTTTACCATTAATAGTTTCTTGGGTAACTATAGGAGTATAGTAAGCCATAGTAGGTATATTAGGATATACTGAAGGTAGATCATAAGATAATTCAGGGTATTTTTTATCCATAGCTTCATATACAGAACGGTGAATAAGTAAAAAGCCAGTAGCAAGCCTGTCAGTTTTTATATAATTATCTGGTCTAAGTTTAAATTCAATTTCCCATTTTTCATCAGTACCGTCAAATAATGATCCTGCCTCATTAAAGTTTTTCATACCCCCACGCCAAAAGTAATAACCCCCAACAATCTTTTTACCATCTTGAATACCACTTCTTAGTATTTCATCAATAGCATTCATTGATAAGGCTAATCTAAATACTCCTTCTCCTAAAAATAAATTGAAGGTATCAGTATCCATCCAATTAGCATAATACTGGGCTAGATCTTGGCCCATACCATTAGGAAATATAATATCACTATCTATTTGTAATTGCCATTCGCAATCGCTTTGCATAAATGCAGCAGCTAATTTATCCCTAGCCCTACAAACTAAACTATCTCCCGCCACATAATTGAATTCTGCTTCAAGCTTTTCACCCAATATAGTATTTGTTAAAGCTTGTTTCATTGCTGCATCTTGTGGTATTGGTATTTTACTATCATAGATAGGTAAAGATACATGTAGTTTAACAGGATCTTTTACTTTACCATCCCACCAGGGGTATTCACCCGTTGGTTTATCAGATCTAAGCTTGCGTAAGTCTTCTTTTGCCATTTCTTTTATCTATATCCAATACATTTAAAATATTAATAACATGTCCTTTGATTAGTCCTGCCAGAGTATCAACATCTTTCATAGCTAAGCCCTTAGAACCTGTTTCATAAACAACTAAATCTAAACAGCCATCAATAACTTTCATAATGCAGCCTTCTTGATAGCTGTTTAGTTTATATTCACTAAAGATCTTTTTTAATAAAGCTTCTTTATGAGTTTTATTCATCAAATTGAATTACATCTTCTATTTCGTCATCATTAAAGCTTTCTTCTTCTAATGATTCAACTCTACCATCTCTCCATAATTTTAAATCATATTCACAAAGAGGGGGAGCAAGTTTGTTCTTAGGTGCTTTAACTCTAACTTGTTTAAATAAAGGTTGACCATTTTCATCTTTCTTTTTTGATTTTTTCATATAACTCATACCTAATCTAATTGAAGAAGCAAAGTTAATTGCATCCCCACCTGGTGTATAAGTTCTTTCACCAAACATAACGCCAATTTTATCTTTTGCGTGATTGATAAAAATAACAGTAGCTTTCTTATTATAGATTTTATGAACGGTGTTACCGTCATTGTCTTTAATAAATCCTTTACCTTTGATAGGGGATTTTACTTGAAAGCCACCCATTAAATCATTAAAGAAGATTGTAAACATCTTTGCCCTTTCTAGCCTTTGATTCATTTTCAATGAGCTAGCATCGGTTTGTTCACTCATCCCGCCTGGTTGTAGTGCGGGCATAGAGTCAACGACAATTATATCACAAGCATCTGAAGCCAATAATAGTTTCAATTTATATAAAGCATCTTCACCTAAATTAAATTCAGGTAAAATAAGTTTATCATTATCAACACCACAAGCAGCTCCATAAGTAGGTAGATAAGCACCCTCTCCATCAAAGAGAGCAGCTACACCGCCTTGCTTTTGAACTTGTCCCATAAACCAGTATGCTAATGTAGATTTACCTACTGAGGGCTTAGCATACATTTCAATTATTCTTCCTCGTGGAAGACCCCCACATCCAAGAACGTGTTTATTTAAACCTTCAATCTCGGTAGGGATAACGTCTAATTTTCTTGTTTCTGAAGCTAAAGTACCACTACCGCCCAAGACATCAAGGGCGGCAGTGATATTATCAACTGGTTTAGCTTTCTTAGCTTTCCTTACCATTCAGGAAAATCCTCGTCATCATCAGTTGTAGTTTCCTCAACCTTTTCGGCTGGTTTTTCTTCAACTGTTTCAGTAGGTGCTTCTTCAACTTCAACTGCTTCAGCTACTGCTTCTGCCTTTGTTGTTGGTATTTCAACCTGTCTTGATTCAGGCTTTGTATCACCTGCTTCAACAAGTTTAGGTTGACTACTAGAATCACCTGACAAGAAATCAATTCCCATTTTTTGAAGTTGTTCTTGGAACTTTTCAATAGATGGAAAACGATAAGACCCGTCTGGGTTTGTAGCCCCTAAATAGATTGGAAAGTCTTGAAGTAATTGTTTTATTTCTTCAGGACTGTGAGGTTGACCCTCTTTTTCCAAATCAAGTTCAGCGGCTTGGATTGCTTCATATTCTTTACCAGTAAAAAACTTTGATAAATCAAGTTTTTCCCCAAGTTCAGCTGTTGAAGCTCCAAGGTAAGATACTGGTACTTTACCCGAAAATTTGTTTTCGGGGTCAACTGAAACATCATAGCTAGTACCAAAACGAATGCCTTTGGATTTATCAACACTTTTTGTGATGATAGCATCCCACATAAATATGAGGCCATTTCTTAGTTTAGCACTATCTTTAATTGATGTAGCAGCTTCCAATTCAATCAATTTCTTATATACCGTATAAGGGTATTCAGCAATTTTGACTGATGGATAGTCTTCATCATTTTTATCCATTACAAGATAAAGCCACTTGCTTGATGGATTTAATGATGAACCAGCATTTTGTTCACCTCTTTGAGATCGTATTCTTTTCTCTAATGAGGAAAGAGTATCAAGGGGTGTACCAGATTGGCCCCTACGAATAACTTTCATTCGTTGGACCATTTCTCCAGTCATCTCATCCTCAACTAATGTTGGGTAATATTGAAGACTGATTTTAACAGGGCCAAATAGTACTCTATGTACATTGTCGCCCTCTTCAAGTCTAGTGCGGATTAATCCCCCACCATCCTTGGTTTCCTTTAGATGTTTAGGTTGTCCTAGTTGCATCGCGGTTTCTCCTTTGTTGTTTCGCTGTGTTATTGTTTTGTCATTTCAAGAGCTTCTACCCTGCCTTGCTTACAAAGCTTAGTAATACTAGAAAAATGTTTTCTAACAGTACGGGCTGCTCTTTTTACGCCTTTTTCAACCTTCTCTTGGTCTGCTTTGATAGCTTCCAAGTGGCGTTCAAGGTTATATACAGTGTCGTTGAATGCCATTATTTGGCCTCCTTATCTTCTTTGTTCAACTTAAATACAGGAAATGATTCTTTACCTAATACCATATCCCTTGCATATTCTTTTAAAGTTTTAGTATCGTGCCGTTTGTCCAAATTATATACCATATTATATAAGTGCATATTCCAGATTCTTTTAACCTCGCGATACTTTTCTTGATAGAAGTCTTCAAGGACAACTCCTTTGGGTACTTCATATTCAACCGTAATATTTGGTTTCAATATTTCGTAAGGTTTGCCTCTAATATTTTCTGCTATTGTTATTGTAATCTTCTTATTCATAATCGTATTTATATATTTCAGCTGAAGCAGCAATAATTTCTTTTTTGTTTGATAGCTTTCCAGGGTGATGAATCCATTTAACTGTAGCATTCATATCACAAGCTATCAATTTACCAATAACCCCGTCATATAAGTTGGGGAATATAAAATAATCTCCGGGCTTTAAAGTAGATAGGTGGACCCGTTTACCAACTATCTTTGTTTCATTATATTTCTTTGTCATATAATCTAAAAACCTAATGGCTCCCATAGTCTTTTACTCCGAAACTCATGCGTCGGTTTTCAAGTCGACGTTTTCCGAGTGATTGTAAGTGCCTTCCTCTTTCATTGAGGATATCTCTCAAACCGTTGCATATTGTTTTCTGTTTTGTCATGTTGTCGATTGTTGTTTCAAATTGTGTCATTTGTTCGCTGAATAGTTTATTTGTTAATAATTTACCGTGAATTTCTTCTTTTGTTACTGAGCCGATCCAGTTATTTGGTACCTTCTCTTGAATCTTTAAAGCCTGGCGTTCTTCAATTAGCATGCGGCGTGCCTGTTGTGATGCATCAGCCCTCCAAGCATCATACTCTCTTTGCTTCTTTGCAATAGCAGTTTCAAGCTCTGCAGCAGCAGCTAAGAAAGTAAATCTATAATAAGAGCATTGGTCTAATGCTTTATCCAAATCTTCATCAGTCAAATCATCAAGATTTTCTACCTCAAAAGATAGCAATCCATCAACTGCTTTCTTAAATACTTTACCGCCAATTGAAAATTGAATATGAAAAAATGAAGGATCTATAAATTCTTCTTTATCATGTACAAGTTTTCTTTTTTGATCTTTTTGACCTATTTTCATATAATCCTTAAAGTTTTAGGCTCGACGGGTTTTGTGTTTGTTTTGCTAATCTGAATAAAATAATCAAATACATTATGCCGAGCCTAATCATTACCCCACCTGTTATGATAAAAATCAATATCAGCTATAAGGGGAAAATCAAATCCTGTTACTTTTTCTTCCATTATTTCTTTTATCTTATCTACCAAGTGTACTTCATCTTCATGTATTTCCATTACAATAGCATCATGTACTGTAAATAAGAATCTTGATTTATAAGGTATGAGAAATTTATGTACTCTTATCAGAGCCAATTGGGTTAGATCTGAAGCTGTACCTTGTATCAAAGCATTTAAACCCTGTCTTTGAGCTTCAGCCTTTTTTTCTTCAAGAGGGCTTTCTACTTGTGGTAATCTACGTATTCTACCAAAACAACTTTTAATTCTACCGTGTTTCAATATATTCCTGCGTGTGTTTGCAATAAAGCGATTGATTCCAAAGTAATTAGCAAAAAACTTTTCCCTAAACTTTTTAGCTTCAATAAGTGTAATTACTTCTTTCTCAGCCGCTACCCTTTCGTTAATACTTGAATGTGCTTTTTGTGGTGTAGCCCCGTATAAGTAACCAAAGTTTACAAGCTTTGCAGTTTTACGTTCATCTTTAGTTATATCCTCGGGTTTCTTCATAAATATAAAAGAAGCTGTAGCTAAATGAATATCTTGTTCTTTAACGTATTGTTCAGTCATCAATTTATCTTTTGAATAAAAAGCCATAACCCTTAATTCAGCTTGAGAATAATCAATCTCAACAAATTTGTAACCCTTATCTGGTATAAACATACCTTTGATTCGTGGATCCCTTGGTATGTTTTGAATATTTGGACCTTTTGATGAAACCCGGCCTGTTACTGTTCCATGCAAGAGAAAGGATGGATGAATTCTATCATTGTCATCAACTTTCTCAAGCATGGGTTTTAAGTACGTGGTATTCATTTTTTTAAGACCACGGAACTCCAAGATAAGGGGTACTATTGGAGCTTTGTTGCCAAGCTTCTTTATCAAAAGCTTTAAAGCAAGCTCCGAAGTACTAGGGGCTTTGGATGCTGTTTGTAAGGTAACAGGATATCCAAGATCAGTAAATAACACTTCATTTAATTGTTTTGTAGAAGCAATGTTAAATTCTTTACCTGCTAATTCAAAGATTTTAGCTTCAACTTCAACAAGCTTTGTTTCATTTTCAGAATAAATATTTTTGATATAAGGTACATCAATTTTTACCCCCACTATTTCACTGGCTTGATAAACCTTTGACAACGGCATATAAAAATTATAGAATAA
>MDSY01032240.1_pt1 | contig 20277 bp, 28 predicted proteins | sample 811131 | NCBI WGS metagenome assembly MDSY01 (sample SAMN05326643, study PRJNA326480) | marine metagenome | isolation source: seawater | place: Atlantic Ocean: South West | collected 2010
ACGTTGCTCAAAGGGCAGGTATCGGTATCAATGCAGGTAGAATCAGAGGTATCAATAGTAGAATTAGAGGAGGCGAAGTACAACACACAGGTGTTATTCCTTTCCTTAAAAAATTTGAATCTACTGTAAGATGCTGTACACAAAATGGTGTGCGTGGCGGAAACGCAACTGTACACTTTCCAATATGGCACCCTGAAATAGAAGACATCCTAGTATTAAAAAATAATAAAGGCACAGAAGACAATAGAGTAAGACGAATGGATTATTCAATACAGGTATCTAAATTATTTTATGAAAGATTTATGAACGAAGAAGAAATTAGTTTAATATCTCCGCATATGGCTCCAGGTTTATATGATGCATTTGGTACAGAAGAATTTGACGATTTATATTTGAAATACGAACAAGATAAAACTATTCCAAAGAAAAAAGTTTCAGCACAAGATTTATTTTTTGACTTGTTGAAAGAAAGAGCTGAGACAGGACGAGTTTACATTATGAATATAGATCATGCAAATTCGCACAGCAGTTTCAAAGATAAAGTTTCAATGAGTAACCTTTGTCAAGAAATAACACTTCCTACTACACCTATTCAACACATTGACGATGATCAGGGAGAAATAGCCTTGTGTATTTTATCAGCAGTGAATGTTGGAATTTTAAAAGATGTAAATGAATTAGAAAATTTATGTGATCTTAGTGTTAGAGCTTTAGATCAAATTATTGATTATCAAGATTATCCCGTAAAGGCTGCAGAAGTTTCAACTAAGGCAAGACGTAGTTTAGGAATAGGCTACATTGGATTGGCTCATTATCTTGCTAAAAATAATGTAAAGTATTCAGATCCAAAGGCTTGGGAACTTGTTGATAGATTATCTGAGGCTTTTCAATATCATTTACTTAGAGCGAGTTGTAAATTAGCAGAAGAAAAAGGAAAGTGCGAAGGATTTGAACGTACAAAATATGCTGACGGGTTGCTGCCAATTGATCATTACAAAAAAGAAATAGACGAAATAGTTGTTCATAAACAAAGAATGGCATGGGAAAGTTTAAGAAAAGATATTGCAAAACATGGATTAAGACATTCCACATTATCAGCCCAAATGCCATCAGAAAGTTCTTCCGTTGTTAGTAATGAAACAAATGGTATTGAACCACCACGTGCATTGCTGTCAATTAAAAAATCCAAAAAAGGCCCTTTAAAACAAATTGTTCCGGGCTTTCCTAAATTAAAAAACGATTACACTTTGCTTTGGGATATGCCTAGCAATGAAGGATATATTAATGTTGTGGCAATGATGCAAAAGTATTTTGATCAGGCAATATCTGGTAACTGGAGTTACAATCCATTACAATACGAAAACAATGAAGTTCCATTATCCGCAATGGCCCAAGACATGTTGACGACATACAAGTATGGTTGGAAAACAAGTTACTATCAAAACACCTATGATTTTAAAGGTGAAGAGGAGGAAGTGCAACCAGCTGGCCTTAGTGCGGTTAAAGAAGAAGACGAAGGCGAAGATGTAATACTAGAACCAGAAAACACCACTATTGTAAATGGTGTAAATGGGCACGCGAAGATAAGTACAACCGCAGACGACGAAGGTGAGTGTGAAGCCTGCACAATTTAATTTAAAGATACAATTATGAAAACTGTTTTTAACCAGAACGATATCAATTTCTCCAAAGAGCCAATGTTTTTTGGTGCAGATCAAAACGTGCAAAGATATGATGTGTTTAAGCATCCACAGTTTGACAAATTGAATCAAACTATGTTAGGTTACTTTTGGCGTCCTGAAGAAGTATCATTACAAAAAGATAGAGCAGACTATCAAACATTTCGGCCAGAGCAAAAACACATATTCACTTCTAATTTAAAATATCAAACTTTACTTGACTCAGTACAAGGTAGAGGCCCTAGTTTAATGTTTTTACCTTATGTTTCTAATCCTGAACTAGAAGGTTGTATAGTCACTTGGGACTTTTTTGAAACAATACACTCAAGAAGTTACACACATATTATAAAAAATGTTTACCCAGATCCAACAGAAGTATTTGATACAATTTTGAATGACAAAGAAATTATTAAAAGAGCAAAGTCTGTCACAGAAAACTATGACAAGTTTGGAAAAATGGCTTTGGATTATTCTGCTGGCAAAAAAGTAGACATGATTGAACTTAAGAAACAGTTATATCTTGCTATGATGACAGTAAATTTATTAGAAGGTTTAAGATTTTATATTTCATTTGCTTGCACATTTGCATTTGGTGAATTAAAACTTATGGAAGGTTCTGCAAAAATACTTTCATTAATCGCTAGAGACGAAGCCACTCACCTAAATTTATCTACCCACGTGATCAAAGCATGGCAGAAAGGTGATGATACAGAAATGACAAAAGCTATGAAAGGCACAGATAAAGAAGTTATTCAAATGTTCAAAGACTGTGTTGATGAAGAGAAAGCTTGGGCAAAACATTTATTTAAGGACGGTTCAATTATTGGTTTGAATGAAAGACTTTTAGGATCATACGTAGAGTGGACAGCGAATAAAAGATTGAAAGCATTAGGCTTTGATCCATTGTTTGATGTACCAGCATCACAAAACCCACTTCCATGGACTCAACATTGGTTATCATCTAAAGGTATGCAGGTGGCTCCACAAGAAACTGAAGTTGAAAGTTATATTGTTGGCGGCATTAAACAAGACGTTAAAAAAGGTCAATTCGCTAAATTTAAATTATAAAACGCTATTTTTATCCTCAATAAATAGTAGCATGCCAGGCAGAACACCATCAGTAACATTAGGAGCAGTCACACGTAGGGGTGACAAAGAGATTCCACATTGCACAGGAATGGAGCGTGAAGGTGCTTCACCTGATGTATTTGCCAACGGCAAGCCAATATCATGCCACGGACATCATAACACAAAGCATTTGTTCCCTCCAAAAGTTTGTGCTGGTAAGTGTTGTGAACACAGTGTAGGCCTTATTGCATCACAATTCAGCGTGATGGCAAACAGAAGACCCATAGGTAGAAAATTTGATCGAACCTGTACCATGGTCATACAGGGCTCACCTGATGTTTTTATTGGAGCGGTTGGCATACCGGGATCATCAAGAAGTAAAAAAATTAGAGAAAGACTTTCACGTTTGAGAACGCAAAAGCTTTTGGACAATGCAGATAAAATCAATGCAACTATAGCAGCTTATGGCGAAATACCTGGAGTCACTATTGCATCTGATCTTGACTTTCAAAATGTTAACGAAGAAGAAGGAAGAATTACCGGTGGCGGTCGTGGCAATATCACCAGCACATATGGTGATGACAAATACGGATTACTATAATGGCAAATAAAAATTTATTATCGTTAGCTGAAAGCGATCCTAATTTTTCAAATCAAGCTTTAGAAAATGCCATTAATAATTTAAAAATTGGTTGGGTTGCGAAAAGTATTATTCTAGACGACACTATAACAAGTAATGCTGTCTTAACAAATTCTCAAAAAACAGACTTAAAATCTACTATTAACAATCATGCTCATTTAAATTTAGGCAGACAGTTTAATGACATGCTGAGACATACAAACACAGTTTTAGACGGGTCAATTATACCGGCCACAAGTATAGCAGAGCAAAGGACTTTCCTTGATTTGTTGCAAAATGTTCAAAGTGTACAAGGTTTAGTAATTGATTTATTTGGAGTAGACGCAACAGATAAAAACAGAGGAGTAAACGATCACTTTGGAACTTTAAATAATATTTTTTTAGAAACTGAAGATAGTACCAAACCAGTATTTGATTCTTTGCGTGATAGTATTGATTTTATTACCCGTGCGGAGTTAACTACAGATACTGTCTATCAAAATGCTATCACTGACTTAACTAATTTTATCAATGGTCTGGTAGCTGATTCAACAGACTTTCAACAATCTCTAGATTCCTTAGCAACTGCAATGGCAACTGCCTCTACCAATCTACATAACGCTTTAGGCAGTGAGCCTTACTTAACTGAAAGAACAAAGTTAGTGAATAATACTAATAGTATTTTAACACAGGTTACTTTAGAAAAAACAAATCTTACAACTATAGAAAGTTATGTGAAATCATTGACAGACAATGTTGCATTTACTGGATTGGCCGAAGACACTGGGCTTAGAAACCTAATGTCTAAAGTGGCACAGAATCCAAACTGGATAAAATACTTTACTGAATTTGAAGACAGTGGCATTAACCTTAATCCGTTATTTGATACCGAAACAGACTCTGATAAGAGTGCTATTTTAGAAGAGGCATTAGCGGCGAAAGGTTTGCCTGATGTATTAGATGCTGATGACTTACAAGCTGTGGCAAAAAAAGCTAGACTTGATGATAGGATTGACTCTAGTGGCTTTGATTTTTTAACTATCGAACAGATAATTGAAAAAAGTTGCCAGCAACTTGGATTAGATCTTTTTGGTACGGTTCGTAATCAAAGTAAAAGATTATTAAGTAATCTAAATCAAAGAGATAGAGATTTGACTTTAGCAGATTTAAATGCTAACGAAGACAGTAACACTCTAAGTTAACTATTTTTTCTTTCCAGCACCCATATAATTTTTACTGGGTTCATAATTCCATTTTTTCCCGTGGTGTCCACGTATGTCAGCATAAAACATTCTTAGTTTCACTAACATTTTAACAAGCGGGTTGTGACTAATTTTCATTTACCTTCCAAGTTTCTTCTTTCTACCTAATGGTAATTTTTGATCTTTGACAAATTCTTCTCCAGTCTTTGTCTTCCACTCAATAGTTACCATCTTAGCTTTAGAAGAGCCTTGAAATGACTTTACAGCTTTCTTAAATGACAATGCTTCAACCTCAGTTGTATCTTTTCCATCAAAAAATTTAAAAGTTCTCATTTTGGGCATATAGCTAATTTAGCATAGACTTGACAAAAGGTCAACTTTATGCTTAAATATTATTGTATACGTTGAAACATTTGGAATAAGCGTTACGGACGTCGGGGCAGTACCGACCACCTCCACCATGCTAGGACTGGTGGCTTATGTAATCCCTTTCGGGGGTGAACTAGGATCGACGGATGTGTAAAGAAATGTGGAGTATATCCAGTTGGTACGAGGTAACGGCCAGTTTTTAAATGCAAACACAAAAGCATTAGGGTTTGCTGACCTAACAGTTGGTATGCCTACATTGAGATTAGCGGCCTAGTCCAATAATTTCGGGGATTGGCCCACCTGGCAACAGAAAGGGCCAAAAATATTATGTGGAAAATGTTAATTATAATCTGTGCTGTTGGTGGACAATGTCTACCTTTTCATGAAACAACAAATGCAATTTATGATGATAAAGAAGAGTGTCTTGCTTATGCCTATGACAAAGCAGAAATTATGATGTCAGAAGCCATGCAGATGAGAATTCCGCTTTCATCTATTGAAGGCACTTGTGTAGAAGATCCAGCAAGTAAGCCTATATAATCAAAAAAGTAGCAGTTCATAATAAGACCAAACCCTTTAAATAATTGTAGTCAAGGGGGGATTATATGTGGAAACTTGCACAAAAGCGAACTAACTATTGGTCACGTATCAGGAAAAAAGCACCTAAGGTGCCTGATATTACTTGCCCTGCGATTGACGATGTTCTAGATCAATTGGAAAAACAAATTGGTAAAGAATTTACAAAAAGAAAATATAAAGCCACTGAACGCAAGCTAGAAAAATTGCGTATAGCTAATGAAAAATTACGAGATAGTGGCAAGTACTGGCATGATGCCTGCAAAGAAGTTATCCGTAACTTGCTTGGAAAAAAAGCACATTGACAATAATCTATCTAATTGTTATAATACTACTGTAATTTAAAGATTATCCTATTGTAGGACTTTACTTTAAGTTGCACTCATTTACTATAGGAGATATTATGAGCAAAGTAAAAATGCTTTTAGACGTTGTCAGCGAAGTCAAAACAGAAGCACCTGATGATGTACCAAATTGGTCTAAAAGATACGAAGAAGCAAAAGTTAATTTAAAAAATCAAATAGCAAAAGGAAGAAAATTACCATTAGGCACAGAAGCACACCCACTTGAGGATTTTGCTTTTAATTATTCTGTGCAACGTGATGTGAGAGCAGGGCACGTTATGAACATAATGAAAAAATTTGACCCACGAGTGTGTTGCCCAGTATCGGCAGTGAGGCGTTCAGACAGCAAAACATTATATATTTTTGATGGACAACATAGAGCAGTATCGTTGGCATTGTTAGGATATGATAGTATACCAGTCACGATTGTTGAAACGGATGAACCAGCTTTTGATGCTGAGGCATTTGAAATTGTTAATGATTCTGGAATACTAAGAGCAGGGACAGAAGAAATACATAGATGTTTACTGCACAGATATAAAATGGGCGAAACTGAAACAGAAAGAGTTGTAACAGCACATTTGGTACAAAAGATATTTGATGAATGTGAAATTGATCTTGAACCTAAAAGAGTAAGAAAAAGTCCAGGTAAGTGTGGCCCTAACAAACATTACTTTTCACATTTTGATTATGCATATAAAGGTATAAAGATGGCTGGAGAACACGGATTGAAAAATGCTCTTGAAGCAGTTAAATCTGTGTTTGGCGATGAAGACGGTGGAGAGATCAATCAGGGTCTGTTTATTGGATTAATGAAACAATATCAAATGGGTGCTGAAGCTAAAAGGTTAAAACGTCTTCCAGGTGATTGGATGTTCAAGATGTTAGAAACAGCCAAGAAAGTTTGTCCAAGTGCCACTTTGATACACACAGCAACTAAAAAGCAATGGCAACACGCAAACGGTGTTGGTTGGGACGCACCAGTTGCAATGGCACATCTTCTAAGAGAAATGTATCTTTTAGAGGATGGAACTTTCGAACCTAGTTATATGCCAAACGTTACTTTGAAATTAGAAGAAGGTGACATATCAAACGAATCTGAAGCACAGACAGCGTTTAACAAGTATGTCCGGTAAAAGATGTTACTATAGATGTTTTGTAACAAAAAAAGGCAAAACAGTTGAATATGGGTATGGACTACCATGGTCAGATGTTAGGAAATATGTACAGGAACATTATGATGATGGTGCTGACGCAGTTGAACTCGAGATGATAAGTGAAGAAGAATTTAATGACAGACTTCCAAAGCCTTTCTAACTTACCCGAAATAAATTTCAAAGCCAAAGGTAAACCAAATCTTTTGGAGTTATCAAAATACATTGATAATATGAAAACACAATTGTTTGATGACATTTGGAGTCAAGCCACCAAAAAGCACATTAAAACAAGTTTAATTTTATACATCAGGACAATGCAAAAGCAATTGGCCCCAATGGGTTATCATTACAAAGCAGAAAATATTAACGGTAAACAGCATTTGGAACATGTGATTCCACAAAATAAAATAATTACAGCTTACTTGAATGATAAAATTTCAGCAGCTTTGGTTTTACAAATGCCGCTTTGCATTATAGATGATGCGGATAAACATCTACTAGAAGGTGATTGGCAACAAGCTGGTAATTGGAAATTTCCTTTCCGAAGATATGCCCTAGCAGGATATTCTAAAACTATAAAAGATGTCCGTGGTAATATTGTAAATTTAAATACACACACAATATATGACCATTTTAAAATGCTAGGCCAAGATGTATAGAATTAAAAGATTAGACTTCAATGTTGCTTATGCTTGTAATTTATCTTGCAAAGGCTGTATAAGTCTTAGCGATTTTGATAGGCGCGGAGTTGAGCCATTACAGGATCTAAAAATGCAATGCCAAGTGTGGAGCAAAATTATAGATCCTTCGATTATTTCTATATTTGGTGGTGAACCTTTGTTACATCCACGTATTGAAAAAGTTTTAGATCATATTAGAAAAGCATGGCCATTAGCATCGATAAGATTTATAACTAACGGATATTTGCTAAAAAGATATGATCCAGAGCTCTGGTTTAAATTTGGCGATCTTGAAATGCAAATCAGCATACACAGACAAGACCATGAAAAATTCATTACACAAGAAATAAAAAAAATTGTTAGCAAACGTAAAAATTGGAAGGCAAAAAGAACTTTTGTTGAAGGACATAAACAACTTGAATTACATCATGATAATCTTACAATTTATAAAAGTAAATTCAAAAGATTTGTGATGCCATACAAATTAGAGAATGGTAAGCCTACGCCATTTAAAAGCAATCCTGTCAAAGCTCATAGCATATGCGGCAGCCCAGACGTGCCAATATTATATAAAAATAAATTATACAAATGTGCCCCTATTGCAAACTTATTAGATGTAGATAAACAAAATCAATATCATTATGAAGGAGTAGGGCCTAATGGAGATATAAAGTCAATTGTTGATAATATAAACAAGCCCGAGTCAATCTGCTCAATGTGTCCTGAAAGTGTTGAGCATTCTGTAGATCATTTTGCCAAGGAGAATGTACATGTCAAAAATTTTAACTAGCGGATGTGGCATAACATATCCTGGAGAAAAACCCACGTGGGTAAATGTATTAAAAATATGTGGCTTGAATATCACCGATTTATCTGGTCCTGCTATTAGTAATACTTTGATCCTAAATCAATTAATTAATGAGTTACATCAGAATAGATATGATTATGTAATATGCCAATTAACATCAAAAAAGAAACTTGATATTGAATTAAATTCCAATAACAAAAAATACATGGAAGCTGATAGTCTGAGAAACTTCCAATACAAAGGATTTTGGCCAAGCAGTTTGAGTAATGAAAGTAAAATTAAACAAATGTATTATGATTATCTTTACAGTCCAAAACTAGATGAAGAAGATACTTTATTAAAATTGCTATTGCTGCAACATGTATGTAACACAAACCGTACAGAATTATTTGTAATGCAAGGGTACAGGATGGATTGGTCACATGATTTAATTAAACACATTCACATGGATGTGAATTTTGTAATTGAAGAAGACTACAAACAAAGCAGCCATTACCAATTGCACGACTTTAGTAACAAAAATACTGTGCCTAATAAATTTTATCAAATACATTTAGCCAAGTACATAAATGAAAAGTTTTTGCGATTATATGGCCTAGAAGAAAAACTGGAAAGATTTGATGCCTAAATTTCTTTTTGTTTGTTATAATCATGGCGCAGGAGGAGAAAGTCTTGCTGTTAAAATATCACGTGGCAATTTTTTTAACACTCTGGCACATGACATGATGGGAGATAGAACATGGACATATGATGTCTTTGACAAGTTACTTTTAAAACCTTTTGATTCAAAATGGAAATCAAAAATACCTAATGTATCACTTACAAAAAAATTAGATGTTATTCCTAGTCATTATGATCCTATGGTTTTGCAACAAATGTTTCCAAACGAATTGTATGTTGTAATTAATGATCCTGTAACTAATAGCAGCAAACAAGAATATCAACAAGGTGTATACAAAAAAGTTTGGTTATCAAAACACAAAACTCTACAACAAAAAATTGGATATTGGAAAACTAACACTGAAAACAGTTTGACTAGAGAAAAATTGATTGCTCTTAGTAAAGATATTACCAACGGAGGTATAGAATGTTTAATACACGACATCCCCTATACTGAGGCAAATGTTAAAATGTTGTTTAAAAACAAAATCAGAAACTTAAAAAACAAATTTAATTACAAAGATAAAGACAATTTATTTGTAATAGAATACAAAAACCTAAGTAGAATCAAAGGTTTACTTGCTAGAATCAACACCTGGTTGACTAACTTGGAAAAATAATATATAATGGTAAACAGCTAAGGCGAGCACCAGGGCCGCAAGGGTGTAGGCACTCATTTGTCAACTCTTTTTTCAGCCCTTTAGGCGTATGCATTAGATAGCGGCAACCCCGCGAGACTGCATAACCTTGTGCCTGGTGTTGGGCCTATTATACATATGAGTAAAACTAAAGAATTATTAGAGGGACTAGGCCAAATTATTAGAAAGCCTAGTACTTTTCGAGAAGAAAAGTATGAATCATATACAAACAGATTTTATCTTGAACAACTTTCTTTACATAAATTACCAGCAATATATGATAAAGCCAAACGCCATAAAGACGATAATGGATCAGAATATATTAAAATAGATCGTGTGTATGGCGGTCTGTATGGACATACACTTCATCAAGCAGATGGAACAATTTACAAAGGCAAATTGCATAAAAAAAGACGCCTGATTACACTGAAAACTACTGTAGGCGAAAAAGAGAACTTTTATAGCAGATGCCTAGTCACCGCAGACGATAGGTGGTTTGATAATGGTGGTATGCCTATTGAAGCACCAAAAAAACTTGAGCCTGAAAAAAAGCCTGATCCCGAAGAAATAGAAGAACAAAAAAGATTGGCTCAAGAAAAAGAGGCCAGATTATTGGCCAACCTAAAATGAAGATAATAGAAAATTTTTTAGAACAAAACGATCTCGCAGACATCAAACAGATAGTTACTGATGCAACTTTTCCATGGTCTTTGAACCACGGAGTAAGCTACCCTGGAGATGGCCATGTTCAATTTACACACACAATTTACAGAGACAATGAATTTATTAGCTCTTGGAAATTAGGTGGACTGGACATTTTTATTAATAAACTTAACATAACCAGTCTAGTACGAGCTAAATTTAACCTCTTACCAAAAGCGGATTCTATCATTGAACATGACGCACACATTGATATTCCAAATCCACCAGCAAATTTAAAAACTGCTATTTTGTATCTAAATACAAACAACGGTTATACAAAATTTGAAGATGGAACAAAAGTTACCAGTAAAGAAAACAAGTTGATTATTTTTGATGCTGGGCAAAAGCATAGTGGTACCACTAATTCATGTGATGCTCCTTACAGATTAGTGTTCAATCTAAATTATTTCTAATGACCAAACTCTCTAAACTTTTTTCACCTAGTAAACACAGGCTAATGAACAACGCTTTCAAAATGATGATGACTGCAGAAGACCCATGGTTCAAAGAATATTGGACAAAAGTTTATGTTCATTTGTGCAAGCAATACAAAAAGCTTAACTAAATATTTCTGTAACGCCATGTAAGTGACGTCGGAATAAAAAAGGACGCTTGAGCAACTGCTCTTTACCAATAGAACGCCCTTCCGTATGCAAGTATCTTGCTAACTTAACAAAAAACATTTATAATATTATGATGAATGAATTAATTGCAGTTAGCACAGGTCTATTAGCAGGAACTGTAACCGGTATTGTGCCTGGAGCAGGCGTAATGGTTGCAATGATAGTGGCAACTCCTTTGCTAATGTCGTTTGACATTATTCAATTACTTTTGTTTTATATGTCGTTAGCCAGTATGGTTCAATTCACAGGAACAATTCCTGCCGTATATCTTGGAATACCTGGTGAGACTAATAGTTTGCCTGCTGTGATTGAAGGCACAAAATTTAATAAACGTAAATTAGCCAAGTTAGCAATTGGTATAAGTGCTATCGGAAGTGTTTTAGGTAGTGTGGTGGCAGTGTTAGTAACATTTATCTTAATATCTCTACTGACTGGGCATATGACAATGTTCTTTGCTAATGGCACAAAATTTTTCTTATATCTGTTTATAATTGGATTTTGTCTTACTGTATATAATAAAAAAAATATTCCAATCAACCTTTTACTTTGCCTACTAGGATTTGCTTTAAGCATGCCTGGTGAAAATGATATATCTCCAGACTTTAGATTTACTTTAGGCATTGAAGACATGAGATTTGGCATACCTTTAATTCCAGTATTAATCGGCTTTTTGATATTTCCTACTATTTTAAAAATGTTTCACACCGAAGATAAAGGCCAGTTTTTGCCAAACATCAATGTTAATTTCAAAAAAGTATTAAATTACTTTAGCAAAAAGTGTATACCCAGTGCATTACGTGGCAGTGTGTTAGGATATTTTTGTGGTTTTGTTCCAGGTGTAAGCACAGTATTAAGCACTAATGCAAGTTATTCATTTGAAAAAAAATTGCACCCAAACAATCCATCCAAGCTGTTAGTGGCAAGTGAAACAGCAAATAATTCAGGACAGTTTGCTAGTATGCTACCATTACTATTGATAGGCATTCCAATTACCGGATCTGAAATTGTTCTTTACAGTTTATTAGTTGATGCTGGTTGGTCACCTTTTCAATTTGACAATGTGTCTATAAATGCAGAGATGATTTTCAAGCAAATTGTTCCATGGTTTGTAGTGGCAAATGTTGTTGGTTTGATTGTAGCCTGGCCACTTGCACGGAAAATTTTACAAACTTTTGCAAATACAAAAAAAATTATGGTCGTAATATTGGCGGTAGGTATGTTATGCTTAAACACTTATCTGGGAATATTAGATTATAGAGTGTGGTTCTATACAGCATGTTTGATAGTTTTTTGCTGTTTAGGATATTTTTTAAAAAACTATGAAACAATACCTTTAATATTCCTGTTTATATTAGGAAATGATATTGAAGGTGTATTTTATAGACAATGGTTAATATAGGAGAAAAAATGAAAAAAATTATTTTAATGCTTTCAATGTTATTGTTTAGTGCGGTGTCATATGCAGATACTATCACTATTCTAAACAATGGAAAGGCCGGTGGTTCATACAACGCAAGAACAAAGTTATACAAAGATGGTCTTGAGGCAAGAGGCTTCACAGTCATTTATGAAAATATTGGAAAGATAAGTCAAGCAGTCAAAATTTTCAAAAGCACTGACAAGCCAACCATAATGGTGTTTTCTAACAACATGGTACACAGACAAGGACTTTTCCATAATCCTGAAAATTTTATTATGCTAGAATATGAGCAGCCAATGTACATCTGTACAAAAAACTCTAGCAAAGGCAAGCAAGGTCAACTTACAGTTGCTCACGGCAAAGGTTATGATATCAAGTTACTAAAAAGAATATTAGGTGACAAAATAGTATTAGTGCCATACAAAAATAGTGGTGCTATGTTAAAAGGGATATTAGGTGATGACGTTGATATGATGGTTAACAATCAAGGTAAAAGCCTCAAATATATTGCTTCTGGGCATGGAACATGTGAAGTATCTAATACGCTACCTATCAATTATGCTACAGTGATCGGCACAAATATTGATCTCAATTCAATACGTGAAATAATTTTTGACATATCAAATGATCCACAATTTAAAACTTATCACGAAACTAGAAAATTAATTCGCCCTTCCAGCACATGGGCTAAAGAACTTGGTTTAGTTCGTAAAGGTGAAAAAAATTGGCAGTAGATGCACCAGGAACGTTATTGGTTAGCTAACAGAAAAAAGTTCAAGAACTTATGGCGAGCATACGACGAACTATCCGGTACAAACTATCATCCAGAGCCATATCTCTACAACTCATTTTTTAAAAATTTAAAAGGCCTAAAGATAAATCCTGAGTATGATTATATAAAAATTGCACTAGATAAAATATTTAAACAGTATAATACGGTAAATCTTTTGTATTCTGGAGGCACAGATAGTCATAGTATCTTTGTTGATGCCAAAAAACATAACCATAAATTCAACAAGATTGTTACAGCAGGCTGGTCGCTTGAACAGTCCCATCCAAATGAAAACTTATACTACAATGATAAAATTAAACGTATAATGTCTAATGAAAATTTTTATTATCAAAGTAATAGTATAGAGCTCATGGAAAAAATTTTCCTCCAATCTGAATGGTGGTACAACAATCCTTCTACAGAACTAATGCTAGATACAAAGCTTTCGGCTTGTCCTTTTTGGACAGATGATATTTGGCTTACTGGACACGACAAACCACACTTGTTTCAACATCAAGGCAGATGGTTCTGTATGACTTTACATCAATCGATATTAGATAGTATGCATCTTGACAACGTGATTTGGTTCTATGGACCAAACACTCTATGTCCTGAATTGCTAATAAGTCAAAGCAGGCTGGCAAGAGATTTTCTTGTTAAAAATGGAACTGGTGTTGAAACTAAATTTTATGGCTACAAAAATCTTGATATAATAGAATTTAATAAAGCAATTGGCCGACACAGTATCAATCACAAGCATGACACAACACAGTCAAGAATATGTTCTACACTTACCGCTAAAAACAGTTTTGTTACAGATCAATTGTATCAACATGGGCGTGATGATATATGGAATAAATTTGTTAAAGACTGTCAAAAGCTTTATAAAAAACATCAACAGATTGACTGGGAATATCCTATGTTTGAAATGACCAGTAAAATAGCTTGGCTGATAGACATTGACACACTAGAATATGTCCCTGGAGAAGAATTTGATTCACTGCTAAACGGAAAATGAAAAAAGAAGACTACAAAAATTTATTAGAAAATAAACCATGGCTTTTCATGTCTGATCATTTTGATAAGCTGGAAAAACACATTCCTTCAAAAATTACAACATGTAATATTAAATCAGAAGATTGGATTAAATTTTCAATTGATTACTTTGATCAAGCACATCAAAATTATGAAATGCCAAAGCCTCACTATAGTGATTTTGGAAAAAAATTAGCTTCTACAAATATTAAATTAGGACGAAATAAACATAATAGTTTTGAATTGAATTATGGTGTTGAGGGTGATACAAACAAAAAGATGATAGAAATGTTTGGAGATGATAATATAACAAAACTTAATTTGAGACCCGATTATCTTTTCTTTAGGTTGTTGGTTAAGTTGCCTGGACATGGTGTAGCCTGGCACGTGGATGATATAGGCACTTACACTGCTAAATTTAAAAATGATTTTGTAATTGACAAAGTTACTAAAAGATGTCCTTTAGGCCAAATTGTAAGATATTGGTTTCCTGTAACCGATTGGCATAATGGATTTATGTTTCAAATATCTGAAACTGTTTTGTGGAATTGGAAAGCAGGTGACGTGTACAATATCCCATTTGGTGTAGGCCATTGTAGTGCTAATGCAGGCTATGTGCCACAGTTTACAGTATCATTGACAGGAATATTAAATGATTAGATTTGGTGGATTAGATAGATACCTAGCTGATATCAAAGATGAATACTTTACACATTTGGAAACTATCACAAAGACTGGAGACATGTCTAATGGATTGGCCACCAAAGAGGTCGAAGCAAGGCTGGAGCAAATTACCGGAAGAAAAGTTTTACTTGTGACAAGTGGTTCAATTGCTATGAACATTATTTTAAGTCATCTAAATATAGGAAAAGGCGATGAAGTAATAACAATAGGATATGGGCCTCCTGCAATTGTTGGTCCTATAACTTTTCTTGGTGCAACTCCAAAATTTATAGATATCAATAGATATGGTAGTATGGATTGCACGCAACTAGATAGTGCTCTTACAAAAAACACAAAAGCTGTGATTGCTATTGGCTTGTATGGGGACATGTATGATCATGAGATTGTAGATAAGTTTTGTAGAACAAATAAGCTTCACTATATCAATGATGCAAATCAAAGTGCATTCGCAAAATACAAAGGTATTGATAGTCTTATGTTAGGTACTTATACCACAATGGGTTTTGCAGACGCCAAGCCTTTACGAACACTATCTACTTTTGGAGCAATAATTTGTAACAGTGAAGATGAAAAAATTGTTATTAATAGAATGCGGAAACATGGAAAGCCAAAAAGGCTTGAAAAAATTTCTGGTACAGGATTAAATGCCTGGCCCGATGAAGAAAGAGCTATTCAAGTTAAGCTCTCCTTGGATAGGTTTGATCAATGGCAAATTAGAAGAAAACAAATTGCCGATTATTATAATGATAGATTAAAAAATGTAAGACCAAGTCCGTCATATAGCACATGGAATACTCACAAATACGCTGTGTTCTTTAAAGACAAATTAAAAACACATCAAGCCTTAAAAGATATAGGCATAGAAACAGTTATACATTACACAGAAAGTTATGGTGGTGTTGGTTATCCACAAACAGACTTCTATGTTAAAAGTGCCTTAAGTATTCCACTTAATCCATATTTGACTGACAGTGAAGTTGAAAAAGTAGTTGAGGCAATCAACAGGCAAGAATCATTCCAATTATAGCGACTTTGGAGCGGTTGACGGAAATACCATTACCTGTTATAATAGTGGTAATTTAGGAGGAACAATTATGTATAAATGTTCAGCGAAAGCACAACTAGTAATGGATCAGGTTAGAGCAAGATGTCAATCTGATACACAAACTAATAACAAGTGGACTGGTAGATCAGGAAACTACATGTATATCATGGGTAGAGAAAATGCCGATGGTAAAGCTACAGGAGTAGTTCATAAGATAGCAGAAGACAGTTCACATAAATTATGTGGATCTTTTAAAATTATGAGTGATGGTATAATTACAAGATTTACAGGTTTATCTAAAGCAGACTGGAATTCATTTATGAATTCAGCAGAAGCAGAATACAAAGTAAAATATTCTGAAACTGAAACGGTAGAAGAACCAGCAGCAGAAAAAGTTGCTGTCTAGTAAAACAAGATAGCAGGTTGTATATATAAGTTTACAGCCTGCTATCATTTTTATGACAAAACAGAATTTACATTTAATTATTGGAACAGTTTTACTGAGTACGATCGTAATCGGATTGTCCTTTTTGGCTGGAACCTTTTATCCAAATAAATGGACTACTGAAAAAATTGAAAAAGAATTTCATAAAAAAGAAGTGAGTGAAGTAATATATCTTGGATTTTCACAGCCAGAGTTCACATACAATGATAAAAAGACTTTTATAAAAGCTGTAGGAAGATGTGTTGACTTCTTAAACTTTACAACAGACAGAATGAGCAGAGTGCCAACTTCTATTATTATAGCAATGGCTGGAGTTGAATCCAATTGGGGAGTAAGTAGATTTGCCACTGAAGGAAACGCATTGTTTGGAGTAAGGACTTGGGATCTCACCACTCCACATATGAAACCATTAGAAAATTTAGATGCATTATTTGGAGTAAAAAAATACAGTACAAAGTGTGATTCTGTAAAAGATATGATAAGGATTTTAAATACTCATCCAGCATACGAAGAATTTAGAAAAGAGCGAGCAAAACAACTGGATAAAGGTAATTGGGACTATCGTAAACTATTAAATGGAATCACTGCTTGGAGTACAAATCCAAAATACATTGACCTAATATGGTCAACTATTGTTGACAATAATTTACCGTAATGCTATAATACTAAATATGGGTTATATTCAAATTAGATTAGCAAAACGCATGAAGAAAAAAATTGAAAACAGTAGACGTAATCGTGATGCACAAGCGAATCATGAGGAATGGTTACAATCGCAAGGCTTAGACAACTACACATTAAAACAAAAAGCCAAACAGTTTAAAGGATACAATCCGCCAGAGTATAAAGTTGATCCTAACTATCCAAAAACATCAGACAAAATACCTGTAAACGGTGGTGGTAACAAAAAACAAGAACAACAATATTCGGGTGAACGTAAATTAATTGGAATTGGATTGATGCATAAAAGCAACCTTGTGCCTATTTGGGACAAAGAAGGTGCTGAAGAAATATCAAAGATGCGTAGAAACTAGCATTAAATAATTTTATGCTAGATAATGTAAAAGAAATCCACATAGAGCCAACTAGTCTTTGTAACGCAGAATGTCCCATGTGTGCCAGAAATGTTTATGGCAAGATGGTTAATCCTTATATTAAATTAAAGAGTTTGCCATTAAGTTGGTTTGAAGAAAATATTAAACCAGAACAAATAAAAAAATTAGATAAAGTATTTTTTTGTGGTAATGTTGGCGATCCAGCTTCTGCACCTGAACTTATTGACATAACAAAATTTTTTAAAAAACATAATAATAAAATTACAATTGGCCTTAACAGTAATGGCGGCCTTAAAACAAAAGAATGGTGGACAAGATTGGGTAATGAATTACAAGGGCATTTAGACTACTGTGTGTTTAGCATAGATGGATTGGAGGATACCAATCACATGTATAGAAGAAATGTTCGATGGCAAAAAATAATGGAGAATGTTAAGGCATTTATTTCAACAGGTGCTAAGGCCCATTGGGATATGTTGGTTTTTGAACACAACAAACATCAAGTGTCTGAAGCAAAGGATTTAGCAAATAGTATGGGCTTTAGTTGGTTTAGAACAAAAGAAACAGATAGATGGGACACATATACTTTGAACTTTGGTATTGAACCTGCAGGTGACTATCAACCGCCCTCTTATGGCAGAAATATATTGTGTGAAAAAGATAGAGACCAAAGTGTGTTTCTTGATTACACAGGAAAATATTGGCCTTGCTGTCATATGGCAGAAGCATATCTTAACAAAGTTGGCCTAGAATTACATAGTGACATAAGAGATTATAACAATAAAGAATTATTCAAAGAATACAAAGCAAGGTTTGTGACAGACACGCCTTTTTATATATGTCGTAGAGCTTGTGGGTCTAAAGGTAAAAGATCCCAATGGAAAAAGGAGATACAATTACGGTAATGGCAAGGATAGGAAGAAAAACAACTTTACAATGGATCAAAGAGGATTTTAAATCAAATCCTAAAAGATTCTGCTATGAGGTTATAGGAATGCTGTCTAACTTGATTGCTTCTCTTATCCTTATGTGGTATTCACCTAATCCACCAATGTTTGTCGCTTATATTTTCTTTTTGATTGCAACTTGCTTTTTGATGTATGGAGCATGGAGTCGGAGAAGTTTTGGCTTTACATTAATGTATTTGGTATATCTTGGCATTGATGGAGTAGGGTTTATCAAAACCATACTATAAAACCTAGTAAAATCAACACTTTTGTTAAGATCAACTTAGGTTGACGTATTTGGAAATTGTGCTATAATTTTACTATGATTAAATTAATAATACTTTTTGCAATCTTTCTTGCTGTGTATCCAATGATTGGCGATGGCTGGGCTCAGTTCAGCACAGACTTTAATGTTAGCCAAATTATTGATTCTGTATCAAGTATGATTAGCAAAATAAAAGAATAGGAGAAATATGAAAAATCTAAGTAAGTTTATCCTTATCTTTGTTGCTGGTATACTACTATCTAATTGTAGTGGTACCTACAAGGTAAAACATGACCTTAACAAAACTGGCGTGGTTAAAAACACACCTAAGTGGTATGTTAAGTATGATCGTGAAACAATGTTTAAGTTTCAAGAGTCAGGTACTGCGGTATCTCCTGATATGGAACTAGCAGTCAAAAAAGCGGTCCTCCTTGCCAAAGCAAAGTTACTTGACAGAGTATCTGGAGAAATGAACAATCAAACTACTATTGAAAAGATCGAAGTAGGTGATAATGAAGATCTCACAGCAACAAGTAATTCTAAGGACACAATTGTTAATAAGATTGAAGACTCTATTGCCCAAGGGTATTTGGTTACAAAGTCTGAAATTTTTGTTACAAAACACAAAAGTTATAGAGCGTATGTGTTGATAGAAGTTAAGAAGAGTGATTTGAACATATAAGTTATGAAGTCAATTTATATGTTCATTGCTCTGATTTTACTATCAGTGTTTATAACTTTATTTTCAAACATGGCAAAAGCAGGCGGCCCATGGAATGATCAATACTGTGATATTGAAGTAACACAGATAAAAGTTGAGAACAGCGAAGGTGTAGTTATTGACACACGCACCGAAGAAAAGATGGTGTGTAATGATGGAGTCAAAGACTTTTTGTATGACAGTGGTATTGCAGAATCTTGTGAAGTTTTCACTTGGCAGATGCCTTTGAGTGGACAGCTTGTGAATATGCGAGGTATTGCATGTAAAAAAATCAATGGAGATGGATATGAAATTGTTCCGGGTTATCATAATATCAATTAGTGTGCTATTTGGAAGTGGGCATGCTGTTGGCGAAATGCCAGTGCCTAAATGGATAGAAGATGACAGAAAAAGTTATGTAAAATACAATTTTAGATACACTCAATATCTCAGTTTGCGTTTATCAAAGGATGAAAAAAACCAACATAAATCCGCTGTCTATTTCATGCTTAATAGTATACCAAATGGAGAGATTGTTACTTGGCACAGCACCAAACGTCTTGTTACAGGCAAAGTTAGGGTAATACAATCATATCCAATATCGTCTGGATACTGCCGTATGTACCAAACATACATTAGATATAAGAGCAAACACAAGCAAATGACTAATAACGCCTGCAAATATATTGGGTCTCCTACTTGGTTCTTTTATAAATAATCTGTATAAATAACAGTATTACAGTAAGGAATTAAAACATGGCAGTAGTAGAACCAAAATCAGCAG
>MDSY01124592.1_pt1 | contig 20266 bp, 21 predicted proteins | sample 811131 | NCBI WGS metagenome assembly MDSY01 (sample SAMN05326643, study PRJNA326480) | marine metagenome | isolation source: seawater | place: Atlantic Ocean: South West | collected 2010
AAGTGATTTACCAGAATTAGATTCTTCGATGTTAGAATACATGGTACTATAATCTTTAGACTTATTATTAATAGAAGATTGTATGGTCATTTTTATAATAATTTTATTTTAAATATCTTTATTTAATATTCAACTATTTTGAAATTTCACGTGTATATAATTAAACATTACAAAAATTTATGGGAGGTAGAAATAAAAAAGCTGCCAAAGAACTTAGAAGACGCCAACGGTTATTGAGTATTGCTTCTGATTCGTCAGAAGACTCTATGGACAATTGTATTTATGAAAAGAAATATTTACGTCAAAATCCTTGTCCAAAATATTGTAAACCTAAAACTAAAAATCAGGCGCTCTTTTTAAGTTCAATAATGTCACCAAATTCTCAAGTAGTTGTTTGTCATGGTTCCGCGGGTACAGGTAAAACACTTATGGCTTGTCAAGAGGGTATACGCTCTTTATTGAATAATGATTCCGATTCTATTATTATTACTAGACCAGCTGTATGTGCCGATGAAGACATTGGATTTTTACCGGGTGATTTAGATGATAAAATGAAACCATTTACACAACCATTATTTGATACATTTGAGAAAATTATACCTAGACAACATGTAGAACATATGATTCATAACAACAAAATTCAAATTATACCTTTAGCATATATGAGGGGGCGGACTTTTGAAAATAAATTTATTATTGCAGATGAAATGCAAAATGCATCTATTGAACAAATGATTATGCTATTGACAAGAATTGGTTCTGGTTCTAAATTAATAGTTGTTGGTGACCCATCACAATGCGATAGAAAAATTAAACAAAATGGATTATCTGATTTAATAAACAGACTTGAAAAATCTTCAAATTCGATTACAAAAGTTAAATTAATTAAGCTAGAAAATAAAGATGTTCAAAGAGAAGATGTTGTTAAAGAGATTTTATCAATTGTATATGCTGATCGAGATGATAATAAAAAAAGCAATAATTCTAGTTTAATAAAATCTAATAGTCAACAAAATTTCCTTTGAAAATAGATATTAATGAATGAATATATATTAAGAATTCATAACGATATACTAAAACTATATTAATTGCTATTGATGAAGAGAATAATATTTTAAAAAAAACGGGTATAACTTCAATATTATTACTTAAATTATTTACAATTAATGCATCAATTGTTGTATTATTCATTATTTTTTTATCAAAATAAACATTCAGATTTAGGCGCGGGTTCAAATTCAATAACATCTAAAGCATTTTTGGTTAACAATGGTTTTACAAATTTAAATATTGAAGAAAATGAACTTGGGGTATTAATTAACTTGCAAGATATTATATTCAGATCTTGGAAACTATAAAACATAATGGCAATTTTTTTTATAAAAGATAAATTTTTCTCTATTTTTGATATAGTTAATGTTTTACCAATATTAATAATTAAAACATTTATTGATTGTAAAAATGATGATATATGATTGATTATTGTATTATCTGATATATTATTGGATCTTAAATTCAATAGTGTCATTATGTCTATTGTCATAATATTTTTATCTACTATAATACCGTTCATTAATCTAGATTAAAAATTAATATTAGCGTTTTTTACGAACAATTCTCTTTTTACGTGTTGTTCTTCTTAATTTTTTTCTTCTTAATGTCTTCTTTTTGCGTTTTCCACCAACAATTTTTGTTTTCATTTTTTTTATGTTTTCTTCTACGGAATCACCAGTATCTTCCGCAATTTTAACAACGGCATCAACAACATCTCTCGTTTTTTCAGCAGATTTATCTAAACCATCTAATGCAACATCAGTTGATTTTTCTAAAGCTGAAACAGTATTATCAATACTACTTTTAGTTGTTTCTTTTGTTTTTTCAATAACTGTATCTAAATTATTTAATGTTTCATTTGTTACATCAGTAGCTATTTTTTTTAAAGAGTCTTTTAAATTATTACTAGCTGATTTAAGTGCGTCCATCCTATAATATATTTGCTGATTATTTTTATGAGTCGTTCGAAAATGACGCATATTTGCACACGGTTGAATCTACACCCATTACATCGTATGGTTCTGAATCATTTGAACCACCTACAAAATTTTCACGTTTTTCCATTCTAGTACATTTCCATTCCGAGTCTGAACTTTGTACTGGAGGCTCTACGGGAGCTAATGGGGATTCTACTTCATCATCGGCAACTTGTTCTATAGCAGCAAGGTCGATTTCATCAACAACATCGCTAACTTCATTTTCAGAAACGTCATACATAGCATTCATATCGTTTTCAGTTTCGAATTTTTCTAATACTCCACCGTTATAAGATTCATAAAGATCCTTATTTACACTAGCTAGACTGATAGATAATATGACAGCTAAACCAAGCATTACACCTAATTTGACATCAAATAACAAAGCAATCAATACAACGAGCATTGATAAAGCTTTACCTACTCTTGTAGAAAACATATCTAATACAGTAGTTGGGCTAACAATTACAATATACGCAATGAGTGTTAAAGCTGTTACACATGGAACAATGTTATCAAGATTACATAATCCACGTAATTTTCCAACAGCTTTAGAAGTCGATTTTGTCGTAGTTGAAGCAACATTTTGGGCAAGATTGTCAGTTGTTGATGCGGCTTTTCCAACGACTCCAACAGCAGCTTTTGAAGCAGTTTTAGCAACTCCAGTTGCACCTTTGGCTACTCCTGTTACAACACCTTTTGTAACTTTAGCACCTTTCGAAACTAATTTTGATACGGATTCTTTTGCCATTTAAATGTAAGCAATATATATTATTTATTCAACTCTACATTCCGAATCGAGAACTGGAATCCAATCGTATTCATACATATTGGGTTTTTCGTCACAATTACAAGTACCATTTTTGTATACCGTTTTATCAATTTTTTCAATTTGTTTGACATAATACGGATTTATTCTGAAAGTATGTTGTGGTACTAATTCAGAACGATGAACATAATCATCTAGATTTGGACAAGAAGTTGGCGTCGTTTCTCCATCCAATGTAGATACTGTTTTTTCATATGTTACAGGTCTCGTTTTACATTTACTATTTCTTCTTTTATTCATAATTTTAATCAATACATCTCTCATAAAAAACAAAAATAATATCAAAATAATAATTGAAATAATTACATACAAAGTCATCCTTTATTATGATTTACACATATAATTAGATGATTAAGAACATGTTTACTCTTCAAATTCTTCTGAATATTTAAATTTAGGCATAATAGAACCAACTTGAGTATAATCTAAAACATCAACTGGAGCTCCTTGAGTATATGTTGGTAAAACCTTACATTTTGATGTTGGAGTGCATACGGGAAGCTTTCTTTGCCATTCTTTCCAATATTTGTTTGGAAAGTATACAAAACCATATGGTGCATTCATATTTGGTTTTGGTTTTAATTCAGAATCATCAAACATTTCAGAATGGAAATCACTCATTTTTTTGTAATCATTTTTTGGTGTTGAATTGTCTTGATTATATTCGAGCTTTTCAACATTTGAACTTTCTAAAACACCTTTGATATTTGTTCCATAAACTTCTTGAAAATTCACATGTTGGTTTTCATTGTCAATTAGAGGAGTAATTGGTTCCGTTTTTTGTATGTCTTGTTGAGTTACTGGAAAGTTTGGATATTTATCTTTTCTAACTTCACAATGTTCGTCTAAATATGTAAATCCTAAAGAAGATGGTATTTTACTTTCCCTACGGACAGTATCTTTTATAACGATACTATCACTAACAACAGAGTTTTTTGATGCTATTTCTGTTTCAACATTAGTATCTTTTTCATCATCAACATATTCTTCTTTTTCATCCGAAGATTCGTTACATCCACAATCATTATTCTCTTTTTCTATTGTTTTGTTAGTAAAAGATTCTCTAACACCAGCATATATTACTGAAATATACAATACTAACAATACAATCAATATTGAAATTGCTTTTAAATTTACCATTACAAATTTCATTATAAAAAAAATTCATTGTTAATTAGATAGACAATGAATAAATACACATTCATCTTTGTATTTTGGATATTTATTTTTGGATTAATTGTTTATAAGCGTTCTAAATCTGATACTGTTATTTTACTTGCTGGAATAATGATTACCTATGTTATTTACAAAAAACCTTCCATTATTAAAGAAAATACGTTTGATAAAGATATTCAATCATGGATTGATAATTTAACAACTACAAAAGATGTTCAAGAGATAGACAGGTCATATAATATTATCAGTAACTATATTTATAGTAAATCTTTGGCTAATGATAATGTTGAGTATTCAAAACTATTATCTATTATAGAAAAATACAAACCAAATATACCATTACCTGTTAATATTGATAACAATAGTCAATATGATATAAGTGTTGGATTTACCAATAATAAAACAGTATAATCCCATTAAGACAATAATTATATAATAAAAATGAGACAAATCATATTCGAAGATTTAAAGGCAAATTATGTGATGTATTCATTGTTAAATGATGATTATATGGATTGTGAAAATAACATTGATCATAATATGAGTGAAATTGATAATATTACTAGTACAAATGATGATATTATGAGTATTTGTAGTGATACATCCAGCAAATCTAGTATTATGAGTGATATCAAAAATATATACTTAGAAAATTTGGTGGAATATGAAGATATTTTATATAAAATAGGTGAAATATTAGAAGACAATAAAGAAACATTGTATAAATCGAATATATATTCAAAAGATAATATATGCTTTGATGAACAAATTCAATTAGCATCTTCTATTATAAAAAACTATGTATCTGAAAATATATTAGAAGACAGTAAAACATTATTATTTTCTATAACAGCGTTCAATATTTCAGATAAATTGCTAAACGATGATCATATATCATTACTAACAATAATTCAATTATGTAATAATTATTGCGAATATTATAATGCTGATTTAAACATAACAAATATAAAAAAAACAGAATTGATTCTTCTAAAATACACAAAATACTTATCTATATTAAAAAATAATGCCAATTATGAAGAAATATTAGATTTGAATCAATATCAAATAAAAAGTGGCATATTAATAAATATTGCAAGTAATGCCTTTCATTCACAAATAATCTCAAATAAAAAACATTCAAAATATCATTGGTGTTTACTATTTTGGACTAAAAGAATGGTATTGAATGCATTCAAAGAATGGAATTCAAAAATATATAAAAATAGTTTCAAAAAATTTTTCACTAATAAATTCAGGAAAATGCAATTTAAATTTAAGTATTAATTTTCATTTGTTTTGGATTTCCAAAATTCTTTACTTGAATTAAATCTTTCTTTTGTTTCCAATGTTGATACACATTTTTTTGGAGTTTCTATTTTTTCAGAACTACTCAATGCTTTCGTTAAACCATCAACATACATTTCTTTTGTTTGTTCATTACCATATTCCATATTATCACTAACAAAACTCGAATCAGGATTATAAATGCATCCTAATTTATTAATATTTTCTAAAACTGGTTCAGAATTGAATGGTTTCGATTCTAATGGTTGTGACTCTAATGGTTTCGATTCTAATGGTTGTGACTCTAATGGTTTCGATTCTAAATCGTATAAATTACCAAGACGATATTGAATAATACTTTTTGTAGTTTTTAATCCACTTTTATATATATGATTACAAATACGATCTTTAACAATATCATTATGAGATTTACATGTTGAATTTTGTTTTACATTATTTACAATATTATTCGAATAACTTTTTGGTTTTTTTATAATATCAGTCATTAGTATTTTTCCGCATCTATAATCACTTATATTGTCTTGATCTTGTTTTGAATTTTTGTATACATTAATACACTTCCGTCTCCTTACCAAATCTGTATGCGAATTCATTATTTTTGTAAATACTTTTTTTTATATTTTAAATTAAAATACAAAAAAATGAAAGTATTTTTGAAAATAATAGAATATATGCAAAATGAATAATACAAGTTTTACATCCGAAAAAGAAGGAAAATACACAGAAGATGTGAATTTATTAGAAAACCATAACAATAAAACTCCTTCTATAGAAATTGAACACGTTAGAGAAGTATATAATTTCATTGCAAAGCAATGGCATAGTACACGATACAAAGCTTGGCCTATTGTTGGTGAATTTTGTAAAAATTATTGCAATAATGGACAAATTGTAGCAGATATTGGTTGTGGAAACGGTAAAATGGCACCATATATTTGTAACAATAATGCATTTTCAATTGCATGTGATACTTCTCAAGAATTAATAAAAATATGTCAAAAACAACATTCAAAAAAGAAATATGAAACCATTGTTGCAGATGGAGTTAAATTACCCTACAGGAGTAATAGTTTTGATGTTGCATTAAATATTGCAGTATTGCATCATTTGAGCACAAAAGAACGCCGTATTCAATGTATTAAAGAAACCTTAAGAATTTTAAAACCTAATGGTATTGCACTATTTTATGTTTGGGCAAAAAAACAAGATAATTCTAGATCAAATCATGTATTCAAGTCTTCAGATGTGTTTGTGCCATTTCATTTTCGGCAACATGGACCAGATTATGATGAAAATCATAATTTGTATCCGAATCATGCAATAAAAGATGATGACAAAAGAGCTATAGTGCTTAAAAGATATTGTCATGTGTTTGAAAATGGGGAATTAGAAAATATTATTAAACCATTCGCAAAAATTAATGAATCATATTATGATGCTGGAAATTATGGTGTTTCTTGTACAAAAATTTGTTAATTAGCTTAAACATTACACTTTTTAAAATATTGCTTATACTATGGGAAATATCAAATTTACTCTAAGCAATAAAAGAAAGAAAAGATGGGTTTGTAAAAAAAATGTTACCTTGAAAATAGATCATCCGGATAAATCAACAATACGTAAAACTAGAAAAAAAACTAGAAAACTACGCGATAGAGTTTCTAAAATGAATAATTCACAAAAAAGAGATTTATTGATAAATAAAGGTGTTTTAAAACCAGAATCAAAAGCACCAGAAGATATTGTCAATACAATGTTAGATGGTCTAGTATAAATACCAATATGTAGAAATATATTATATTTGATAATACTAAAATGATAGGTATTTCTAAAATAATATCTAATATATCTCAAGAAATTGGTCAAATTGGAGGAGCTGCAAAAAAAGTTAAACCAATACCTTTGAGCTTATTATTATTAATAATAATTATAGCTTATTTATTGAAAACATATATCGTTTATGTGTCATATAACTCAATTGCACCAAAATTATATGAAGAAAAATATGAACCTATTACTTTTGGTGAATCATTTATGTTGATTTTATTGGTAATCGGTTTGTTGTTCTAGATCGGTATCTCATAAAAATATAATATGTATATAAAATACCTGTAGTGAAAAATCGAATTCTTGTTATTTTCTTATATTGTATGTTTTCTAATATGTTATTTTTATTGTTATAATAAACAGTATTATAATCATATCCCCATGACTTACATTTACTACAATAAGAATTATCTTCGTAAAAATAAATTTTTTTATAATTCAAATTGATTTTACACAAATTACACTTCATTGCATGACTAATAATCAATATTGATCATATTCTTAAATATTAAAAAGTTAAATTAAAAGTTAAAATAAATTTTGTCAAAAAAATGACTTAAAATTGTTTAATATTATTATATATAAATAGAAAATGATTATACCTGTGAGATGTTTTACTTGTGGATCTGTTATTTCTGATAAATGGATACCATATCAAGAGCTTACAGAAAAATATAGAAAAGATAATAAACAAGATGATATTGAATTACTAGACACAGATTCATTGTCAAAACCTTTAGGAGAACCCACTGCTGAATGTAAGGCTTTAAAAGAGTTAGATGTAACTAGAATGTGTTGTAGACGTCATTTCTTGTGTTGTGTAGATATGATTGATACTATTTAATGCGGACACATCAAAAAAAAATGAAAATTATACTATTTAATGAATTCTCAAATACTTTCAATATCAGGATACACACAAAAATATTTATTATCACAACTAACAAAATCATTATCTAGAGGAGATTATCAATCCGCATCATTATGGTCAGTTGAAATGCATATTTCCGGATGGATAGTTAAATGGTGGATAGGTATCGTTTCATATTGTGCTAATTATATTCATATCTCAAATCCAAAAATTAGCAAATTCTTATGGAAAATGTCTATGGATTATCCTGTTCTTCGCGGAATGCCTGGTAATCCAAACTCAAATGAAACAAGACAGGTTATTGCACTCGTTGTTGGTGTATGTGTTTTTTCTCCAAAAGACAATCCACATAATATACCAAAACCATTAAATGTTGCAGAATCCGATAGATCTGAATTATTTCATTCAATAGATAAAATTCAAGTTATTAAAGAAGTACAACACGTATCAATGGAAAAAGACTCCATTATTATGAAAAAACTATTATCAAATTTAGCAAAAAACATTAGAGAAAGCAATTATTGTGGTTGTTTTAGAATATTAAGTATTTGTTTATTTTTAGAAAAACACAAATCATATAAAAACACAATAAAATGTGCTACTAGAAATTGGAAAGGTTTACAACAAAAACATTGGAATTCTTGGATTTTCTTATTATGGGATCTTCTTTTTTATTTAGGAAAGAAGAAAAATATAGAAGATATAATCGGATCATGGAGAGCTTTGTATATTATGAATTGTGATAAATCGAAATTTAATAGTTTGTTATCCTATGTTGTTAATAGTATAAGTTTACTTACAAATGATATTAAAACAGATTTACCATGCGTTCACAATGAAAATATGATCAATAAAGGATGTCAAAAAATTGACTATATTTATGGAACTGTTCTTAAAAATTATGCAGCAAATAGAGCAGTTTATAATTTTAATTAAGCTAATGCTATAGATGCTTCTAATTCGTAATACAATAAATTTGAATTTACTGTAGTGAATTTTAAGGTGATGGAGTTTGGATCATCTGTTCCTGGATAATCATCAATATTTTCCATTATATCTGCATCTACTTTTAAACCATCATCACCACCGAGTGTTACACTAGCAATTTCATTTGTGGCATTATAAAAATCTTCTATATTTCTTGTATTTGGATCTTCAGAATACCATGTATATGGATGTCCTTTATATAAAGTACATTGAATCATACTATCTTCTGATGATAATGTAATTATTTTTAATTCCGTTATTTTATAATCTACATCGTTTGGTGATAATATTGTATGAACTATATCTGTTAAATCATTACCACCTATTTCATTGGCAATTGTTATTGTGTCAGAAGGATCTTCAATAGATATATTTGTAGGCAATTCAAATAATTGACTACTTGCATAATCTAACTCGGGTTCTTTTTCTGGTTGTGGTTCCGGTTCTGGTTCTGGTTCTGGTTGTGACTCGGGTTCTGGTTCTGGTTCTGGTTCTGGTTCACATACATGAGTACTATCATGTGATTCTATTTCAGGTTCTGAACTTGAATTATTACCAACATTTAATAAAGGTAAAATTCCTGGCCAACTAACATCTGAAGCATGTGGACGTTGTTCTAATGGTAACAATATTTGCGGAATTAAATAAAAATATCCGTTTCCATTATCAACAGTATCATTATAAAGACAAAGCAATGGATATATCGGCGCCATAAAAGCCAATGTAGCATATGTGCCAATTAATACATCTGAATTAATTGTTGACATCTATTTACTATAAATTATATAATTTAAATAAATCATAATTACGCATAATATATGAAGATAACATGTAAAAAATGTAATACATGAAGATAACATATAAACAATGTAAGTATAACACGCGTATATATTAGTAATGACACAATGACAAATATTACAAAACTAATTCCTCCAAAATCAGGAAAAATTACAGAAATAATACATATAAGTGATGTTCATATAAGAAATGGCGATGAAATTAGTTGTAGATATAATGAATACAATTATGTATTTGATAAATTATTTTCAAATATAAATAGTCTAGAATCAATTAAATTAAATAGTGCTGTTATTGTAATAACAGGAGATACTTTCCATAATAAATCAAAAGTAGAAACACCTGGTATTATGTTGTTTAACAAACTTATGACAAATTTGGGTAAATTGGCACCAGTATACATTATTTTAGGAAATCATGATTTCAGACAAGATCAAATTGACAGTTCTATTGATTTTCTAGAAGCATTTGAAAATGTTTCATTTCAAAACGTTTGTTATTTAAAAAATAGTGGATTATATGAATCTGCAAATATAGGTTTTGGTTTAGTATCTGTTAAAGATACACTTAGACTAGGTGCAGGATCAGGTATGTGTGATGTTCTTCCAGATTTTCCCAACCCAAAATTATTTTCTAATAATATTAGTACAAAAATAGCTCTTTTTCACGGAACAATGATTAATTCAAAGTTTTCAGAAAATAGAACGACTTCAGAAGGATATCCATGGAATTGGATGGATATTGGATATGATTTAGGATTATTAGGTGATGTTCACAAACAGCAAATATTTGTACGTAAATCTGGATTTAAAGCTGCTTATAGTGGTTCTTTAATACAACAAAATTTCGGAGAATCATTGTTCAATCATGGATACTTATTATGGAAAATTAATGAAAAAGAAAATAACCCAATTCCTGTAGAAATACCAAATAATTGTGGTTACTTGAAATTATGTATTAAAAATAATGAATGGTTTTGTGAAAATAAAACGCTAAAATCATTAATTTCTAATAATTCGTTTCCCAATAATTTGAAAATACGTATTTTTGGAGAATCAAGTATGCTTTTAAGAGAATCTTTGCGCAAATTATTGTATGGAAAAGATTTTGTATTAGATGATACTATAATCAATGATATATCAGAAAACTCTCAATCTAGTGATTTTGCTTCAGATATTTTATTAGACGAGTATATGAAATCAAATAATATAAGTGACTATGAAATACCATCACTTGAAGAACTAAAGATTCCTATTGATGACAAATGGAATAATGAACTTAAAAAAATTTCTCATAAAAAAAATATTGATATTGACAAAGAATACACAACATATCTTAATTCTATAGAAAAAACCAATAATTTAGAAAAAATATGCATCAAATATATTGAATGGAAAGGTTTATTATGCTATTCTGATAAAAACTGGTTTGATTTTGATATTTTAAAAAATAAGACAAATCTAATTTCAGCTAAAAATGGCGGTGGTAAATCAAGTTTTTTAGAAATTATTTGTGTATCAATATTTGGAAAACCAATTCCGTCTAGAAATGTTAAAGGCAATGCATATGCTTTAATTTCAAAAAATTTAGAAAAAAATACTATTCCTTATACACATATTCACATAGTTATAAAGAATAAAATATACAAAATTTCTAGATTTTTTGATAAATTGGGGAGACCTAAAGCACGTAAAGGAGGTGTTTATATTCTAGAAAACGATAAATGGAATGTTATTTGCTCAGACCCACCAAAAACAAATGAATGGGTTTCAAAAAATTTAGGAGATATTCGTGGATTTTTAATGACAACGATGGTTAGTCAATCCAATGATGATGATTTTTTATCAATGAAACAATCTGAACAAAAACATCACTTAGAACAAATTTTTGGAATGAAAATTGCAAACTCTAAAGCATCATTGTTTAAACAATCATATTTGGCAATAAAACAATTTAAATCACATTATGATGTCTTTTGTGCTTCTCAAGAAACATTGATAACAAATGCTTCTCAAGACGCATTAGATACTGCTAATTTAATTTATAAAATTAAATCTAATGAATTAGATAATCTATCAAAAAATTTGATTACTGACTGGAATAATTGTAAAATAGATGATTTGAAAAGAGATATTGAATATATTAACTCTATTTTAGAAACTTATTCAATATGCTTTAAAGAAGATTCAAATAAACTGAATGAACTTAATATACAATTGGAAGAAGCAAACACTATCAAAGAAAATTTATACCCACCATGTAAAAAACCAGTCAAAACTATTAAAGAATTAGAATATTTAACAAGTATTTGTCCCATGACTGAACCAATTCAGCTAGATTATGTTAGTATTCCTATTATTGACTTAGAAGAAGCAAACAAAATTGAAAAGAATGTAATTTGTCAACAAAAAAATAAACCAGACACTACAGAATATTATTCATGCAAAGAAACTTATTCTAATACTATTAATAAAATTAATAATATAAGTGAAAAGCTAGACGAAAACAAAACAAAATTGATTAACTATTTAAATATTGAAGAAAATTTGTTTTCTTCGAGAATTACTGAAAAAGTTTCAATTCCTAAAGAAAATAAAGATAATATTTTAAGTTATTTGTCAATTATCGAATCAAAAAGAGATATCATAGATTCTTTAAAAATTGAATTAGATAAATATTTGGCACAAATAACGTTACATAATTTACATAAAAATTTATACAAAATAAATCAAGATAAATTATCTAATATTTGTATATCAATCACAGATATCGAAAAAAGTCTTGAAAATATACCATTCAATCCTAAATGTAATGCTTGTATACAACAACCATTAAGACAACAATTGAAAAAATTCATAATTGAAAAAAATAATTTACAACATATTTTATTGAATTATGTTGTTCCACCATGCCCAACTATGGAATACGACAAACTAAACTTAGAAATATGTGAATATGACAAACACATTAAATTAGAACAATCTTACAAAGAAATTATAGAAGCATGGAATAAATATGATGAATATAGAAAAAATATAGAATTAAATGAAAAAGAACTAATTAAAACAAGAAATGTTATTCGTGATTTGAGAAACCAAATTGAATCACAACAAAATCATATTAAAGATTTAGAAAACATATCAAATAATTCTAAAAATATAATTGAAAAATATGAATCTATTTCTTCTAAAGAAAATCTATTAGATGAAAGAGCTGCATTTGCAGCATCAATTAAAGCACAATGGAATTTGTATGAACTATACAAAGAAAATGAACTAGCTATTGCAAATTTTCATAAAGGAAAAAATGCATTCAATGATTTGGAAGAAGCAAGAAAATATTCTGAATATACTAACATTTGTAGTTCTAATTCAAAAACCATTTCTCGAATCAATAGCAAAATTGATCAAATCAACAAAAATATATCTAAAACACAACAACATATCGATTATTGGAATATTGTAAAAAAAAATAAAGCAACATTCGATAAACAGCAAATAATAGAAAACACTATTAATATTTGTAAACTAAATCTACAAGAACTTTATTCTGAAAAAACAGTGATTGAAACAATGATAAAACAAAATAATGCAATCTCTGCAATTAATAATGAAAATAAGAGAAAAAGCAATGATTTTAAAAATAAATTGGATCATCTACAATTATTGGCTCATATATATGAACAATACAGATGTTGGCTTTATAAAGAACATATTTTACCTAAATTAATAAATACTACAAACAGATTCATATCTAAAGTTGAACCTAATTTGAAATTAGACTATTTAATAAAACAAGATAGTTCATTTGTATTTCAAGCTATTAATAATTTACAAGAAATACAATTGGAAAAAACAAGTGGATTTGAATACTTTATATTAGCAATTTGTTTAAGATTGGCTTTTATTAGTTTGACTATGGGAGATACTAAATTTGGAGGACAATTGTTGATTGATGAAGGATTTACATATTGTGATACAAATCATTTATCTAAAATACCTGGATTTTTAGAATCTTTGTTGAATAATTTTGATTCTATTATATTAGTGTCACATTTAGAAAAAATTAAAGATTCAGTTGATAACACTATATTTATAAATAACAAAAAATTACGAAATGGATCTTGTGTTTAAAACATTCATATTAAGTTTAACATAATATGTGTTAATAAATGAGGTCATTTATAAATTTTTTCAAAAGTTTTTTTAAAAAGAATACGAGTTTTTCAAAAAATAAGGTCAATAAAACAAGAAAATTTGTTTTACCAAATTTGATATTTGAAAAAAAATGAAACTACTATGCGAATTTATTTAAATCCTAATATGTATATATTAATAATCAGATATGACAAATAGTCAATCTAAAATTGCAAAAAATATTCCAAATGTATCGGTTATTGCTAATAAATTATCACAAAAAAGTTTAGAAGGAAATGCCATTTCAAGAATCAAACAATTGGAAGAACGATTGCTTTTCGAAATACTTGATTTAAACCCAAAAAGTAAAATACATAGAAATAAATCACATCGCTCAAAAGAAGAATCGGATAAAACGTTTTATTTAAATAGTGCAAGCTTATCTAATTCTATTATTGTAAAAGATGGAATTAAACCAAAAATTATAGATGAAAATAATGGTGGTTCATATGTCGATATAAGTAATTTAGAACATATTACTATGTATTATTATAAAAAATCCGGCGGAAATCCAATCATATTTGATTTTAGTCCACTAAAAAAAACTATCAAAGATATTTATGATAATAAAAAATCATATAAATTTCCATTGGTATTATTCTCCAATTCAAAATTAGAAGCATATCCAATTTATTATGAAGATAGTAATAAAAAACATTGTGGATTCGCCAATGATAGTTATAAAATTGTATCAAAACATATACAAGATTTACCTTCTACATTAAATGAATTATTCAAATTATTACCAAATACGGATAACATTATTGAAGAAAAAACCATTCAAAAAAAACAAGATCAAACAGGCGGTAACAAAATAATAGAAGATTCTGAAAACAACAAATATTTCAAAATGTGGGAAGAAATTTTCAATATTACTGGAGAATTACCAAAAGATTGTCCTTGCAAACAATATAGTAAAGCTCTTTATAATAGATGTGTTATTCAAGGGAAACCCAAACGAGGTATTAGAACCGTTCACAAAAATAATTGTAACAAAATTATAGAAAAAATTGTTTTGAAAAAAGATTAGTTGGGGTTTTTAGTTTTGGAAGTGGACGAGTTGGAGATAATAACAACGTTTTATTATTTCCAATAATCTTTCGCATTTCATTAGGCACTTTTCTTGACAAATATTTGTTTTCTATATAACCAATAGGGGGTATTTTGTGATTTAAATATATATTTTTAATATATAAATCTAAACAATCAGAACACAATGGAAGTTTTGATCTACTGTTTAAATCGCCAAATATAAAATATATATCAGACACACCAAGATTATCTAATTTTTGTGAAGCATTTTTAATGAAATCATAATATTTATTTTTATTATTTGTAAATGGTGCGTGAATATTTGCAAATGAACAAACCAATTCATGTCTATTATTTTTTATCCTAAAACGAAAACAATGACTTGCTTTTGTAAATCTTTCATTACTTGAATCTTGTTTTAATTCATCAATTTGTACAACACTGTCATCCCAAAATATACACGTTTCAAGCCCATAACCAATTAAATGTCCAAAATAAGATTTGAAATTTGTTCCACTAATATGTATTTGTTTATTATAAATATTTTTCCATATATCTAAACACGGAATACTATATATTGATGCTTCTTGAAAACCAATTACTAATATATCAGTATATTCGCCTAAATCTTCAAAATATTTTAACAATTTTGCTGGGCAAATATTATTCTTATCAGCAGAACCTATATTCCAAGTAACTATTCCAATAGTAAATGAGTGTAATCTACAAAAATATAATACTGGAAAATGATCATTTCCAGTCAATTTTATTGAATCATATATGTGTTCTTTGATATTTAATGACGGATTTCCTAATTTATATAATATTCTGTCAGCATATCCTGGTAGACGACCAATCCTCTTGAATTTTTTATTTTTTTCTAATTTCATAATACCAGTTTGACAATCTCTTTTATATGTTGGTTCAAACATTATTTTTGATTCACGATAATTAGGTAATATGTTGTCAATTACGCCCAATAAAACATCTCTATTTACCAAGTAACTGATTATATTATCTGATAAAGGAAAACCTGACTCTAATATATCTTTAATTTCATAGAAAGTTATTTTTGGACGCATTGTATTAATTGTGTTTTATATGTATATTTAATAATTTATAAAATGTATAAATCCAAAAAAATGAACATGCTTTTAACTCGTTATCAATGGTTAGTATTCTGCAAAGTTGCTCTTGCGGAAATACTAACTGGTGGGTTTTAGGAGTGGTTATCTTAAAGAACATCAAATAATTTTAATAAACCAAATACTTCCGAGTGCGTAAATTCGTCGGATTACACATTTACTTTAAAAAGTTTTGTGTGAAAAAATAATTCCAATATAAATTCGTATATTTTAGCATAAGTATTTATATAATTACTATATTTAACTGCTATAATAGTATCAAAAGGACGCTTTTGAAACGCTATTATAGGTCAGAAATATAGTATAATATAAATATTTGTGCCAAAGTATGCGGTGGGTATTATAATATTGTAATATTTAACTGGTGCATTGATTGTATGTCAGAAATATTTTAATATTTAACTGGTGCAATTGATGTATGTCAGAAATATTGTAATATTATAACTCACTCTAGTTATCTATATAATAAAATTTGCGTGCCGCCGAGCGGCAGCGTGTACCCGTGAGCAAATTGTATTATATAACCAATTAGGTTGATATATTGATGAGGAGTTGGCTCTCCGAATAAATATTTTTAATATTTTTTTTATTATTATAAAAAAACAAATATTTTCCAACTTTTTATTACACTAAATTATATATCTTCACGCAAACGTTTTCTAGCAATCATTAAAGCATATCCAAGAATATTAGTGCCTTTCCAATGAGGAGGATTATTTGCATTCACATGTGATTTGTTGATACCAGTTCCCCAATTTTTGTCTCTTTGTGTCATTTCTGCAATTACACGATTTTCTGTTTTATTAAGAATATCCCACAGAAATTTGTTTGATGCAAACTTCTGTGTTACAACAGCAATTGCAATCTCTAACACTGAATTTGACCAAAGTTTCTGATTAAATGGTTTAACTTTTCTACCAAGTGATTTACAAGTCTTTGGATCTTTATTAGAAGAACATATTTTTGCATAGCTTTCCCAATCTTTCATCAGTGCCGCTTTGCAAGCCATAATTGCTTGTTCTCCAAATTCTACTCGAATTATTGTCCTTTTTTCACAACAGCATTTCGGTAATTCGAAATCAAATGGACTTCGGAAAAAGTTGGAAAAACATGCATAAGTACCAGAAACATGACCGTAAAATGGTACAACTGGTAATGTATATTCTTCATTTTTGAAATTATTCCAAAATATGTGTAGCTCATTTGGCTTATTAATATGTATTAGCCGCTTCTTGTTATTAGAATCATATTCACAATTCATCATATTTATAAAATTAGTTTGTTTTAATCATAAAATATAATTCGATTTCATTTTTTTGTAATTTATGTAATGTCAAAAAAATGAAATCAAATTATATTTTATTAATAATCGAAAGTAAGATTTATTCATGCGGAGTCATTTATATTAGGAGCGATAGTATCATTATAAACGTAACTGTTTGTGATACGTTAAATTTATCAGAGTTTTGAAGAGTTGGTAAAAGACTTTATAAATTCATACCCGTTATTATTTCTATAACAACGGAATCTTAATCAAAAAGATTGGATAAATATGCGTAATACATATTTTAAAGACCATGAATGGGATAGACCTCCTGCTGTTGTATTAGAAGAAAGAGACAACAATTTGTATGGTCCATATGCAAAACGAATAGTTAAAACCTTTTGGAAACCGAATAAACAAAAAACTAAAATGTCTCGGAAAGAATTGTCATTTATTAAGAAAATAGCATCAAGATTTATTAGTGAATTGAAATACAATCGTAATTATAGATTACGAAAAATTTCATTGTTTTATGGAAGAATTCATGCCTTTGATGTGGATGCTGTTAAAAATATGGCTAAAAAGTACAAATTTGTTCTTAAAAGAGAATGTTTATATCAAATATTTGAGAATCAAGGTAGGAAATTTGAAATGTGGAAAAGAAAAGGAGCATTTTGGGGATCGTCTAAAAATAATAATTCTAGAGATCATTTGTTTGATAGACCAGAAATATATCCAAATGAGATTGATGTGTTTTCAAGAAATTCAAAATCAGCTATCCATCGTTCACACGGACAAATTGTAATACGAAAAAGTGCAATTCCAGATCTAAAATATTCGGATAGAATATTAAGACTAGAAGGAAAAACTTTACTCATTTTAAGATTCTTGCTTAAAAAAGGTTGTGATCCAAATGAAACAGTATTTTTAGAAAATATGATTTTCAAATACAAATGGCATTCAAAAATATTCTTCTTGAAAATTTTTGAAATGTGCATTAAATATGGATTGAATGATTTTAAGTTAAAAAAAGTACTTAGAAATGGTCATTCAAATAGGAATAGGCGCGCATTCTATTTATATCCTGCAAACCCATGTGGGAATCAACTTACAGTAAAGGATACAGTACAAATATGCAATGGATGGATTAATTCTATACGTTTTGATAGAATGTTGCAAAATTCAAAAAAAGATAGCAATATACATCAACTGAATGATGATGTTATCAGTAATATACGTTCATTCTTATATGAACCATTGAATAGCTACAACATATCTCATGAAATTGGATATTAGTTTGATTAATCATAATAAATGATTTATCTTTTTTTAAAATAATTTGTTATTGACTTTTGTCCAAATTTTTTACCTTCTTCAATTTTTACTCTTTTTTCAAACAAAACTTTATATGCTTCATCGGATTTTAAAGTCATTATTTTTTCTCTAATATTCTTATTTTTTTTAGGATCACTTCTCATTTTATTTTCTAAACGTTCAAAATAATCACTTTCTTTCTTATAACCATATTTTCTTAAACTTTCCAATGTTAATGCATACACTTGACAACATGGTTTTACAATTTGATTGGTAATATAGAACAAATAATCTATTTTCAAGTTATTTTCTTTTATATAATCAGGATGTTCAACTCTATCACCTTGCAGTTTAACAGCACATTTTGTATTTATATAAACATACGGTATTCTATCATTTGATTGTGGTTTATTTCCCGGATCTCTTTCACCCATTCGATCTGCCAAGGCTTTATGGACAATCTGATCTGGAAATGCATAAAATGCATTCAATTTTTTAGTAATTATGAAATATTGCATTGGAAAATGACCAGATAGAATTTTATTTATACAATCTTTTAGAAAATCAATACTTGAATCAATATCTCTATCATTAATTATACGATTGATTATACCATCATATACATATTTTAATATAGGTGCATTATCTCGCCGTTTAGTTACAACACCCATTGATGTTTGTTTGTATTTCTTAACATCAAATTCATATTTATTACCAATGTAGCCTTTCTTTCGTAATAATACAAATGGTAAGAACGTTTTCTCGTATTCTAAACAATGTGGATATTGCAATAATGGTTGAATACCCTTTTCTACTTCTATTGATTTATCAATAGAAGCTTGTAATGCTTTTTCAGGACTCATTTTATTTCCATTTTCGTCACGGCATTGGAAATTTACGAATATTGAATCAGTATCTCCATAAACTACTTCCGCCTTTGGATAGTGTTCATTAACATAATCTTTTGCAAGATGTAAATGAGCTCTACCAACAGCAGTAGTACTCGCAGCAATATCTTTATAATACAATGCGGATACCTCCGCGCCTACACCACCATATAGTGAATTTGCCGTAATTTTATATGCCAATTGTAAACCATCTAAAACAGATCTTCTAAATGGGTCTTTTTCTTTTTTGATCATTGCGCGAGTTTCTTTTCTTGCTTTTAACAGTTTCATTAAAATTCTAGGCAATATACCTCTTTTTTTATCAATTACTGCGCCAGATTCATCTTTAGGTGGCTGGACATATCTACAAGTAACGATTGGCTCTGATTCATTAACTCGTTTATGCCACGTTTTTCCAATCAAAACAGAATCATAATTATCATATGAAATGTCTTCAAATTGAATTCCCATATCTTCCAATATTTTTGCACCATCTTCACCCAAATACTCTTTATTCTCTTCTAGAATAATACTATCTAATGATATATTTTCACTAATCATAGAACTTGGATAAAGAGAACTATAATCTAAAACAGTTACTG
>MDSY01154853.1_pt1 | contig 20263 bp, 18 predicted proteins | sample 811131 | NCBI WGS metagenome assembly MDSY01 (sample SAMN05326643, study PRJNA326480) | marine metagenome | isolation source: seawater | place: Atlantic Ocean: South West | collected 2010
AACAAAATTCATCTGAATTTTACAATAATTTATGTTTTGAAAAAATTACTAATTTTTTAAACAACAATAAAAATATTAAGACTGTTATTGTTTCTTATAATTGGTCAAACATAATAAATACCTTTGATTTTAAAAATGAAATAAGCTCAAAAGTGTCTAGAAATGAGAATCTTAATCAAGTTAGGGCAAATATTGTTGCAAGAAAAATTGAAGATTTTGCTGGTTCTTCAAAAAAACTGATACTTGTATATCCAATTCCTGAGCCTGGTATAGATGTTCCTATCTATACTGTAAAACGCAGAATACTTGGAGATAAAAATTTTATATTACAAATGCCTTATGAGTTATTTGAGGCACGGTATAAAGCTGTCCACTCTGCTTTCAACTCTATAAAAGCAAATATAAAGCGTATTTATCCAAGTGATTTATATTGTGAACCAGACACAAGTAAGAAATGTACAACCATACTTAACGGTAAAACTTTATATTATGACACCAATCATCTTAGTAATTATGGTTCTTCATTACTTATGCCATCCATTATTTCATCTCTAGAAAATAAGTGAGCGGTATAAAATTAAAAAAAATTGATCTTATTTATTAAACTGTACTCTATAAGTTTTACTTGATAAAAAGGATTAAAAATGAATAATTTATTTAAACATATAAAGCTTTTAATAAAAAAAAATAATTTTTTATATAGTGTACTAAAACCTTTTGTAGGGTTTATTAGAAAATGTTTTGATTTTATATTAAGAAATCGAAGCCTATTAATTATAAAATCATCAAGTAAATATAAAAATATTTTTATATTTGATGCAAGAAATAATAACATACTATTTGACAGTGTTTTTCTCCTAATAAGGGCTAGTAATTTTTTTTATAATGATAAATGGAGTATTATAATATATGAAGATGATTTGTATAGATATGCCGATAAGGTTGTGTCTAAAGAAATATATTTTAACAACTTTATCTTTATTTTTCTTCAACATTTATTAATTTTACCCAACCCACCAATTACTATTAAATTTGTCAAAAATAATTATAAGTTATTAAAAATTATAAGAAATTCTAATAAAATTTTCCCAGAAGATTATAGTTATTTGGGTGAGACTAATGCCTACTCTGTTACAGATTTTAATGAAAAAGATTTTCAAAATTTTAGAATTAATCAACCAATAATAAAATTTTCAAAATATCACTCAGAGATTTTTGAAAATTTCTTAAATTATAGAAATATTAAAGAATATGTTACGATAACCATTAGAACCAAAAATTGGAGTAATAGGGATTGGAATACAAATGTTGATGATATCAAATTATATATTGATTTTATAAAAAAAAATAATTTAAATAACTTAGATATATTAATACTACCAGATACTGAGCGAGATATACCAAAAGAAATAATGGATTTTATTCAAAAAAATGATTTAAAATATCATATATTTATTCAGGGCTCATTTTCAATACCTATAAGGTATTTAACTTATTCAAAAGCATCTTTTAATTTTGCTTCAAATAATGGACCCACGGCTATACTTCTCTTAATGAAAAATAATACATTTTATATATCAAAAGACCAATGGCAAGGTGATGATATCGAAAAGTTTGTTCAAAAATTTAATAAAGATATATTTTTAGATAGAAAATTTATATTCAATAAAAGATATTTAAAGAAAACCAAAAATTAATTTATATACCACAAGATATTTTGAAAGATGTAATGGGATATAATAAAGGAGTAAAACTTCATAAAGTTTATAAAGAAAACAAGACTTTGATTAATTTACAGATGACAAAAGCTCAATTTTGTAAGAATAAATTAAGCTATCTTATTTAAACAAGAATTCTAAATCTCTTTCTAATTCCATTTTATTAACATTGTAGCTGTTTCCAAGGTGGTTAATGACTTTTGAAGAGGCCAAAGACGCAATTAACAAAGAAGTTCGAGGGTCAATTTTATTCTTTAAAAGTATACTTAAAATAGCCAACATTGCATCTCCAGCTCCTATTTTATCAACAGGCCTAGAGTTAAATGAGGGGCAAAAATATTTATTTAATTTATGATCAAACAAAATTGAACCACTAATTCCTCTTGTAATTACTAAAAATTTTAATTCATTTTTTTTTAAAAATTTTTTAGCTATTAGATTAATATTACTTTTATTATCTCTTAGCTCACTTCTTAACTCACCTTCATTTATACATATTAAGTCGAACTTATTAAGATGTTTTAATGTATGAAAAGATGAATTATTAGAGTTTTTTTGCGACATACCACTAATAAATTTTTTAGATTTTCTAATTTTCGCAAGAGAATTTGAATCAAAAAAATTATTTGAGTAATCAGCAACAATTATTATGTCATGCTTTTTATATGATTCACTTATTTCTTTATTTAACAATTTATAAAAATTCTTATTTTCTAAATTAGGCATTACATAAGATCCAAATAATTTATATTTAGTTAGCTCATCTATAAACCTCGTTTTAATACATGTTTCTAAATTTTTAGTTAAGTTGATTGGAATATGTTTAATATTTTTTTTAATTTTTTTTTTTAATAGTTTTTGAATATGATTATTAGAACCACAATCTGAAATTAGAGTAATATTATTTACAAAATCTGATAAATGATTAGCGATTACTGAAGATCCCCCAATGTATAATTCTTCTTTAAGTTGTCTATAAACCATGTGTGGTTCTTTACCTGATTTTCCCAAAACATCACCAAACACATATTTATCTATGATCAAATCTCCAATAACTAGAATTTTATCTTTTCTTATTTTATTCAAGCAGTTTATAATTAAACTATAATTTGTTTCTTTTTTGATTTGATTTAAAAACTTTTCTTGCTCTTCATTAAAAATGAAGCCATGTTGATTGATTATATTTGATGAACTCATCTCTTTTTCATTTGTATAAATAATTTTTCCTTTATTTTTCTTTACTGCATTTATTTCTTTAAATATTTTTTTAGTTTTATCTAAAAAATTATTCTTATAGTCATTGCCTTTGAAATAAAAGTTTGGCTTTATTAGGTCTATACTATCAATTCCACTTTCGCCTTTTGCAATAAATGCATAATCAACAAACCTTAAATTTTTTAAAAAATGAAGACGTTCATTTTCATTATTTAGTGGTCTATTGGGACCTTTTTTAACATATTGATCAGAGGTAATTGAAACAAATAAATAATCACATTTTCTTTTAGCAGATTCAAAATGCACAAGATGACCGTAATGTAAAAGATCAAATACACCATGGCAAAGACCTATGGTTTTGTTATTTTTCTTTATAAACTGAACTTTACTTTTAATCTTAGTTATATTTTTCATTTAATAATATCAATTTTAGTATATTTAATGTTGCTACAAAACAACTATAAAATTATATCAGTATAAATGAATTTTAAATAATAATGAATAAAGTTTTAATTATAGGTAGTAATTCTTTTGCTGGATCAGATTTTGCTGACTATCTTTTAAGTAAAAAGTTTAAAGTTTATGGGGTATCAAGAAATAAGGAAATTAATAAAGAGCATTTAAGATACAAAAATAACATAAACTTAAAGAATTTTAAATTTTTTAAAATAGATTTAAATTTAAAAAAAGATTTAAATAAATTAATTAAGCTAATTAAAAAACAAAAGATCAATTATATTGTCAACTTTGCAGCCCAAGGAATGGTAGCAGAAAGTTGGATTAATCCACAGGACTGGTATCTTACAAATGTAGTTTCCAACTCTATTTTAATAAAAGAACTTTCAAAGTTAAAAATTAAGAAATATCTAAATTTTAGCACACCTGAAGTATACGGTCACACTTCATCTTTAATGAAAGAAAGTAATATTTTTGCACCAACTACTCCATATGCAATTTCTAGATCAGCACAAGATTTAAACTTGTTAGCACACTATAAAACTTATAATTTTCCAGTAGTTTTTACAAGAGCTGCAAATATATATGGCCCATATCAACAAAGTTTTAGAATTATACCCAAAATTATAATTTCAATATTAACTAATAAAAAAATACCAATTCATGGCAAAGGAGATACCTTGAGATCCTTTGTGTATATGCCAGATGTCTCTAGGGCTCTTTATAAGATTTTATTGGATAAAAAAAATATTGGTGAAACCTTTCATATTTCCACAAAACGTTTTATTAGTATTTTACAATTAGTAAAATTAATTAATAAACTAATGAATATAAAAAACAAAAATATATATCATGTAAAAGAAAGAGATGGGAAGGATTTAAAGTATACTTTAAATTCTAATAAAATTAGAAAATTATATTCGTGGTCAGAACAAACTGATTTATTAAATGGCATATTTGATACCATTGATTGGGTTAAAAAAAATATTAATTACTTTAAAAAAGCTTCATTACAATATAAGCATAAAAAATGAACATCTTAATTTTAGGTGGTGGTGGATATGTTGGAACACCACTCACATCAAAGCTTCTTGAAAATAAAAAAAATAAAATAACTGTTGTAGATACATTTTGGTTTGGAAATTTTTTAAAAAAGAATAAACGATTAAAAATTATCAAAAAAGATATCAGGGAAGTTGATACAAAATGGTTTAGGGGGATAGACTGCATTATACATCTAGCAAATATTGCAAACGATCCTGCCGTAGATTTAAATCCTAATTTATCATGGGACGTAAATGTTATTGCATCAATGAAAATTATGAAGTTTGCAATTAAAAATAAAGTTAAAAAGTTTATTTTTGCAAGTTCTGGAAGTGTATATGGAGTAAAAAAGGAAAAAAAAGTTACCGAAGATTTAGATTTAGTACCGATATCAGTTTATAACAAAACTAAAATGATAGCTGAAAGAGTGTTTATGAGCTTTAAGAATGAAATTCGTATAAATTGTATCAGACCTGCTACAGTTTGTGGGGTATCTCCCAGAATGAGATTTGATGTGTCAGTTAACCTTCTTACGTTGCAGGCAATTAAAAAAAAGCAAATTACTGTTTTTGGTGGAAATCAAATTAGACCTAATATTCATATACTAGATATGATTAGGTTGTATGAATTTTTTTTAAAAAGGAATATTCCTTCTGGATTTTATAATGCTGGATTTGAAAACTTAAAAATAATCAATATAGCAAAAATGATCCAAAAAAAGATTAATGTTAAAATTAAAGTTATAAAATCTAATGACCCAAGGTCATATAGGCAAGATTCATCAAAACTACTTCGGTTAGGTTTCAAAACAAAATATGGAGTTAGTGATGCAATTGATGAATTAATAGATTTAAATAAAAGAAAAAAAATAAAAACAAATCTATCTAACTTCACAGTTAAATGGATGAAAAAATTAAGAATACAATAATCAATAAAAAAAATTAAATACTTGTCAAAGACTAAAATTTAATTATAGCCCTATTAATCTGGCCAGATATAACTTTATTAAAAGCTTGATTAATATTACTTAGTTTAAAAAATGCAATTTTTCCATATGTTGAGAAGGTATTTCTTTTATTGAAATATTTAAAAATTTTATTTATATCGTCATCAAGTTTACAATTACCACCCCAACTACCATAAATTTTTTTTCCACTAATAAGATCGTGTGGTTTTAATTTAATTTTTTTTGAGTTTTTTGGATGAGAGGCAAAAATTAATTTTCCTTTTTTTTTAATTAAATCAAAACCTTGCTCTATCATACTAGTAGAACCTGAAGTTTCTATACAGAAATCAAAATAATTTTTATAATCATTTATATCTTTATCTTTTATAATTTTAAGATTAAATTTTTTTAAAAAGCGTTTTTTTTTTTTATTTTTTTCGATAACAAATATTTCAGGTTTCTTCTTTCTTAAAGCCAATAAAGCAGCCATACCTACCCCACCTACCCCAATTAAACAAATTTTATGACTTTTTCTAATTTCTTTTAATTGATTTATCACTATGCCAGCACCTGTTGGTGTTGCGCAGCCATATAATACCGCTTCAACTTTAGACATTTTTTTTGGTTTCAAAAAAACTCTATTTTCCGATACAATTGCTTGTGATGAAAATGTTGATATAGGACCAAAGTTTATTTTTTTATTTTTAACATTAGCTAGCTTAAATCCACCATAATCTAATCCCTTACCTTTTATCCAGCTCAAGATCACTTCATCTTTGATTGATACCTTTTTAACTTTATTTCCGACACCAATTACTTTACCTGAGGCCTCATGTCCAAATGCATGTGGTAGATAGTTATCTTTTCCCCTATTACCCAAAAATTCCATAATTTGTGATCCACAAATTCCAGTATAATTTATTTTGACCAGCACTTGGTCATCTCTCAATTTTCTTGGAGTTATAAAGTCATGTAATTCAATTTTTTTTACCTTAGTTAAAATTGCAGCTTTAAACATTAAAAAGGTCCTTTAAACCAGGTACCAGGGATATCATGATGAATTGTATCTTTTAATTTTAATTTATTAATTTTTTTATTAAATATAGATAAAATTTTATTCAATATCTGGTCACTGTTATGATAATAAAATTTAGTTAGTCCATAACTTGTTGGCTCTGGTATATCGGGGGCTGTTATTCTTACAGGTCTGTGTTTTAAATTTTTAAAACATTTTTCATTAATTAATGTTATAATTTCTGATGATATTGAGTTTGTTTTAAATCCTGTATCTAAAATAATCACTCTTCCCGTCTTCTTTACTGAACTAATTATTGATTTAGTATCTAATGGTTTGCAGCAAATTAAATCTATATGCTCAAAATCAATATTTTGATCTTTTAACTTTTTATAAATATTTTTAATTTCTGCTGTCATATATGAGGTAGTTATTATTGATATATCTTTTCCTCTTTTTAAAATTTTTGATTTTTCTAAATTAATTAGATAATTATTTTTTGGCACATAACCTTCTGAGTTATGTAACCATCTATGTTCTAAAAAAATAACAGGATTTGGATCTCTTAGTGATGATGTTAATAATCCTTTAGCATCATGAGGTGTTGTGGGTATAATTACCCTCAATCCAGGAAAGTGACTAAAAACTGATTGTAAATTTTGTGAGTGGGTTGGACCCTGCCCCCAACCTCTACCAACAATTAATCTAATAGTAATATTGACTGTTCCTGAATTACCATCAAACATATAATTCCACTTTGATATTGAATTTATTAATTGATCAAAAGCCAGTAAAAAAAAATCTAATCTTTGGTGTGTCATTAAAACAGAATTACCTCCTAAAGATAAACCCAAACCAATACCAGTCAAAGCATTTTCAGAAGTTGGCACATCAAATACTCTTTCTGAACCAAATCTTTCAACCAATCCTTTTGTAGATCCAAAAATTCGTTTTGGATCATTAATGCCCAAACCAAAAGTAATTAATTTTTTATTTCTAAGCATTTCAAGATGAATACTTTCATTAATGGCATCTATAAATGTTATTTTTTTATTTTTTCTTGTATACATTTTTTTCTAAATCTCTCTTGGTTGGAAATTTTGACTTTTCTGCAAATAAAAATGCAGAATTGACAGTTTTAATATTTTTCTTTTCAATATCTTTAATACGATTTTTAAGCTTAATATTTTTTTCTAAAATAGATTTTAAATTTATATAAGGATCTTTCTTGTTCCATTTATCTAACTCTTTTTTAGGTCTATATCTTAAATTATCATCATTAAATGGACCACAATGTTCAAGATATCGATAAGTTGAAAATTCAATAAAACATGGTTCAGATTTTTGTCTAGTTTGTTTTACTATCTTTTCTAATTTTTTAAAAAAAGAAAAAGGTTTTGAGCCATCAAAATAATGTGATTTAATTCCAAGACCAGACACCATTTTGTAAATCTTTCTGTTCTTGGGCTGTCTATCTTTTATGGATGTGTACACTGAATATAGGTTATTTTCACAAATAAAAATTACAGGTAATTTTTTTAAAATTGAAAAATTAATCGACTCGAAAAATGCTCCTGTTTCAACAGCTCCATCCCCTAAATAAATAATTGATAAATTTTTTGATTTCTTTAGCTTTAAAGAAAGACCCAGACCAACTCCTAGAGGTATGCTGTTTCCAACAATTGATGAAGATCCCATAAAACCTTTTTTTTTATCTGTTAGATGCATTGAGCCACCTCTTCCGCCAGAGCAGCCCGTAGATTTTCCATAAATTTCAGCAATCATCCTTTTTATACTTCCTCCCTTTGAAATGTAGTGGGCATGAGCTCTATGGGTACTTACAGCAAAATCTTTTTTGTTTAGAAGTAAAGAAAGTGCTGCAGGTACTCCTTCTTGACCTATAGAAAGATGAACAGGACAGCGCATTTTACCACTGCTATATCTCGTAGATATTTCTGTTTCTACATGTCTGATTAGACTGCAAATTTGAAAAATTTTAAGTTTTTGATTAAGGGATAAACCAGTAAAAGTTGCCATTATATCCTATTTTTTTAAATGTATCTTTCCAGTCATTGGTTGACATTATTGTCTTGGCTGTAAGATTCCACTTAAACATTCTTTCTTTTTCTTCGTCACTATTATACGCATCTACTGTTATAAATGAGTTGCCTTTAGAAACACGTGAAATTTCTTTAATTGAATCTACACAATCCTTTAATTCTAGATTGTGAACAGTATTTATCGAAATAACTAAATCAAAATAGTTATCTTCAAACTTTAAACTTTCAGCTTTTCCCACTTGCAAATTATCTTTGACTTCTGGATGACAATTTTTAATTGCATATTCTGATATGTCTACACCATGCATCTCTAATCCAGGGTATTGTCTTTTAAAATCATAAACCATATAACCTTTAGCACATCCTACATCGAGTATTTTAGCATCTGGTTTGATTTTATAATATTCTACAAAGTCTTTAACAACATTTACCCAATATTTTGGATGATATGTCAGCCCTCCATAGCCAAACTTTCTGTCTCCATCAAAAAATTCTTTGCCAAACTCTCTAGCAATTTTTACAATTTCTGGAGATTTTTCAGATAATCTTTTATCCAAATTTCTTTTTGACTTTGGATAATTTTTTAATAAATCAATTTCCATAAAATATTAACTATTATAAAGTGATTATAATTCTTTTCGAGGCTTTAACCAGCCACATCTATTACATCCATTAATAGTGTTTTTCTCATCGATAATTTTTTTGAAATTTTCAAATTTATCAGAGAAAATTATTTCTTTTAATGGAGTATTTTTAACATTTCCCATTGAAACAGCCATACATGGAAATAGGTTTCCATCAACATTTATATGTACGCTTGTCCATGGTGATAGACATTTTGCAAACAAATTACTATTATGATTTTCATTATTTAAATGTTGAAAATCAGTTTCTAGAATTTCTTTATTTGAATTAAGATCAATTATATTTGGATGCAAAAAACATTTAGAATTATTTTTAATATTATATTCTCTAATCAAATTTAACTGTTTAATAAATTCTTTAAAATCTCCATACACATGAGCTTTGTATTCTTTGTGTATGTCATGATAGTCAAACATGAAGTCAGCATATTGTATTTCTGCTCCCTTTAATAATTGCAAGTCATGAGTATCACTGCCAAGTTTTTCCACACAAAATTTATGTATATCAAATAAATCTGGTATTGTTTCGTCTAACACAACTGATTTAATATTAAGTACAGTTTTACTTTTAATTGCATCCCGCTTATCTCTAAATTTTTTAATATTTTTAACAAGTATTTCCCATTTTCCAGCTTTAAAATCTCTATTAGTATTTCCAATATTGTCTATTGAAATCCCTAAATTAATAAAATTTTTTTCTCTAAGAAATAAATCAATAAAATTGTCATTAATTAACAAACCATTTGTTATCATATTAGTTTGACAATTTTTATTTGCTTCAACAAAAATTTTTTCAAAATCTTTATAAACAAGAGGTTCACCTCCTGTTAATGTGATTCTACTTCCTGTAGGTACTTGCTTGATTAATTCTAACCAATTTTCTGTTGACATTCTATCTGCTCTTTTTTTTCTTTCTTGAAAACAGAATGTACAAGCTAAATTACACAAATTTGTAAGAATAAAAACATATCTGTGAGGTAATAAGCTTTTAGACTCAAAAGATATTTTTGAATAATCTGCATTTTTTTCATAAAATGTTTGAGCAGAATTGAAATTTTTATTTATCATAACTTATTTTAATATTAAATATACTTTTAGTACTTTTTAAAATTTTATCAAATAGATTGGTAAATTATATATTTATATTTAAAAAAAATTATTACTTTTTATAATTAGCTTAAAATAGAAGTTATGATAGTTTTGTAAAAGGATTAAGTTCACATCGACTGTTTATAGGCTTTTGTTCCTCATAAATAATTTTTTTTCTCAGAGTTGGGTATATCGTTGCAACAAGCACGTATCTATCTTTTTTAAAATTTGGTAACCCAGCGTGCAAACATTTTTTTTGATTAAATATTATTGTTGTTCCAGTCTCACCCAAAATTTTAACTATATTTTCATCTTTACCCTTTACAGCAAAAGGTCCATCATATTCTCCTACATCATTTAAATAAATCATAACCTTCATGGCTCCATGCATATCACCATCATGATGAAATTCATTATTAACATTGGCTGATTGTTTAGGAGTTTTCCAAATCCAAAAATGTTCAAATCTATAGTTACCTTTACCGTAAAAAGATTTAATTTTTTCACCTAATTTATTGTTGATTAAGTTCACATAATATCTTCTAGAAAATCCCCATGACATATCAACTTGACTTAAAAACTTATTATCTTTAGGAACAAGAAAATACTTTAAACTAAATTTTTTTTCAGTATAATTTTTGTTTTTCATATCAGCTTTTATTCTTTCCATCTCTAAATCAGAAAAGTTAATTTTCACTACTTCGTATGAATTTTCATTTTTAAAAATTGGAGCTGTATCAATTTTATTTACATATTTAAAAATTTTAAAATTTAATTTGTATAAAAAACTGCAAATTTTTAATTTAATTTGAAACATCATTTTTGGTTACTCTTTTAAAAGAAGGTTAATTGCATGATTACATGTCATAAACTCAAAATTAAATTTATTTTTCTTTCTTTCTATAAATTTATAATTTTCTCTTTGTTTTGTGATGCTTATTTTTGAATTACTATTTAATTTCTTTTTGATTGTTTTTATTTTTTTGGAGATATGTATATAATTAGAAGATAGACAATTAATGACATCAAAAAAATAAGATTTTTTATTTTTTTCCATATTATAAAAAGTTAATATTTTTAAAATTAAACTGCAAAGGTCGTTTATATGTACAAAATTATTATACTTTAATCTATCATTTATAAAAATATCTTTATTTTTTTTTAGATTTTTAATTGTATTAACTATAAAGTTTTCATTTGCGCCTATGCCTAATATTGCAGGTATTCTCAAGATTACAACTTTTTCAAAAATTTTTTTTTTATATGCTTTTAAAATAATCTCTTCAGATTTTATTTTACTCAAATTATAATTTTTTTTAATACCAGTAATGTTGTTATAACTTAAATCTATAGTTGAAAAAAAGATAATATTTTTGATATGATTCTTTTTAGAAAATTCTATTAAGTTTTTTGTCATTAAAATATTTTTTTTTTTATTATTATTTAATTTTTTTGAAAAATCTGAAATTTTATGTATTGCAGCAGAGTGAATAACCCAATTAATCTTGAAATTTAATTTTTTGTTATTTTTTTTTGTTAAATCCCATTTAATAATATTTTTTTTCTCATATTTTTTAGAAACACCGATACAATCAATTTTTGATCTTTGTAATAAATCTTTAACCCTTGAGCCTGAAAACCCATTAACTCCAGTAATTAATGCTGATATTAAACGCATAATTAATTATTTGTATTTGAAATAGGACTTTCAATAAAAGGATACATTTCACTTAAAGGCTGCGGCTCAAACTTATTATTTTCATTTTTTTTATATCCCTGTTTGAAGAGTGAGGGTTGATCCTCATCTGTAAACAACTCACATAACACCGGTCCCTTAGTCTTTAAAATCTTATTAATATTTTTTTTAAGATTTTTATTAGAGGTTAAGCTAAAATATGTAAGATCAAATAATTTATTACAATTTTTAAATTTTGGCATTGTTAACCCTCCACCTGGGTTAGTACCATAATATTTTTTGTTTAAAAATTCTTTCTGTGTATTTCTGATTGCAAGGTAACCATTGTTATTTACTAAAATTATTTTAATATTTATTTTTTTTTTAGCAACATTGTGAAGGTCCTGGATATTCATAAAAAAACTTCCGTCACCTATTATGCATGCGATTTGTTCAAATTTATTACTAGCATAAACCCCTAGGCTCTCAGCCAAACCTGTTCCCATTGAGGATATTGAAGAAGAGCAAATAATTCTTTGGCTAGATGAAATAATACTGCTCTGAAAACCAGAATACAACGCAGTCCCTCCTCCATCAACAACGATACAAGAGTTTTTTTTCATTTGTGATGTAAACTCTCTAACAAAAACATTTGAATTTATTTTTTTACTTTTTTTTATGTTATACCAATTTTTTTCTTTGTAATTTTTTAAATTTGTCCAAGAAATTTCAGGACAAACTTTCTTTTTATCAATCTTTTCTAAAAAATGAGAAACATCTGAATTAATCTTTAAGTCAAATTTAACATTTAAATTCTTTAACTGATCTTTATCTATATTCACAATAATTTTTTTAGAATTTGGTGCATAATTATGATACAGTGTGGTTGTATGTGGAATTGATAAATGTGTACCTAAACATATGATTAGATCACTATCAAATATTGCCTTATTAGCTCCGCGTTGCCCGCTCATTCCAATTATTCCTAAATTTAATGGATGATCAGTTGGATAAAAGTCAGCACTGTTCCATGTAAGAACAAATGGTATATTTTGTTTTTTAATAAAATATTTTAACTTACTTAAGTTAAAGTCAGATAATCTTAATCCATACCCTAGAACAAGCAATGGTTTTTTTGATTGCTTACATAATGATAAAAAAGATTTTTTTTGTTTATTAACTTTAAAGTTGATAGTTTTGTCTATATCAATTTTTTCTATTTTGAAATTCTTCAAATCTATGTCACTCCATTGTAGTTCTAAAGCAAAATCTAACCATACTGGGCCAGGTCGCCCAGTTATGGCTATTTTATATGCCTTGCAAAGTTCTTGATATAAATTTTTTTTATCTTTTAGAAATTTTGTATATTTGGTAATTGGTCTAACTATATCGCATATATTTACTTCTTGCGTTCCTACTTGCCTAACCTTTTTATTGTAAGACACATGATCACTTCTAGCCTGCCCACTGATAAAAATACATGGTATAGAGTCTTGCCAAGCAGCTAGTAATCCTGTTATTGCATTTGTAGAGCCAGGTCCTGTAGTTACAACTGCACATCCAACATTTCCTGATACTTTTGAATATGAAACGGCAGCTAAAGATGCACATTGTTCGTGATGTGTATATGTTACTTTAATTTTTTCTTTTTCAATTGAATCAAAGATATGTGCTACAGCACCACCTTGTAAACCAAAAACATTTCTTACATTATTTTTTTTTAAAAATTTTGCTAATAAATCCGTAGCTTTCATTAACTAAGATAATTATGGTACATAAAATGTTTAGATTGACCTCCGTCTACTGGAACTATGGCTCCTTGACTAAAGCTAACTAGTTTAGACGAATAAAATGTCACAACAGGACTTATTTCTTCAACTCTACCAAAACGACCAAGAGGACATCTTTCGCTTAAGTATTTTTTTGCATGAGAAGGGTTGGTTTTTAGTATTTTATCCCAATGGCCACCTTTGGTTGCCACGACTCCTGGAAATAATGCACTCATTACAATATCCTGTGACTCACTTGCTAATATTCTTCCCATAGTTCTAGAATAAGCAGTAAGAGCTGCTTTTGAAACAGTGTAGGTAACCGGTCCACTATTTTCTAAACCCGCACATGATGTAATATTTACTATTCTACCCCATTTTTTTCGTTTCATACTTTTAACAACAGCATTTATTATCTGAACTGGGGTTTCAAAATTAACTGACATAACTTTTCTCCAATCAGAAATATTACAATAAGGGTCCTTTACATCAAAAGTGTGCCCAGCATTATTTATAAGTATATCTATTTCTAATTTTTTAATTTTTTTTAAAAATTGTGAAAACTGAGCTTTTTTCAAAAAGTCTACTTTATAACCTTTAACTTTTGTACCAAATTTCTTTAATAAAATTTCACCTTTTTTTATAGTCTTGTCATCCCTTGAGGTAAAAAAAATATTTACTCCCTCTTTAGCTAAATCTATTGAAATTGCTTGACCAATTCCATTCGCACCACCTGTAACAAGTGCATTCTTTCCAGTAATTCCTAAATCCATTTTTTAAATATACATTTTTTTATTTATTTTTGCAAAATCTAATAACTTTTTGTTTTTAGAAATAAAGATTAACCCCTCGGTATGATGTACAGGCATATCGTCCAAACATCAGATCTTCTAATGTTTCTGGTGAAAAGAAATTTTTTTTAAGATTATATTTTTTCATAATTTAAAAGCAAGGCTACCGGATCAGGATTAACACTGTTAGATCCTCCATCTAACATTAGATCTTGTCCATTAATAAATTTATTTTTATCAGACAATAAAAAATTACATAACTCAAACAGATCATTTGTACAACCAATTTTTGATGTTTTATTTACAAAATTAATAATATTTCTAAACTTAAAATTCTTTTTATTATAAAATATTTTACGGTATCTTTTTTGTAAAATAAATGCTGGTGATACAGAATTTATAGTGATCCCTTTTTTTCCATACTCACTTGCAAATAATTTAGTCATAATACCAATCCCAGCTTTTGAAATATGATAAGATGGAGACTCACGTGTAGTAAATTTTGAGGCAATTGATGAAATATTTATAATATTACATTTTAATTTTTTTTTAATATTTTCATTTATCAACTCTCTAATAAAAAAAAAGGATCCAGCTAAGTTTACATTCATAGTTACATTCCAATTTTCTAAATTCTCTGCTATAACATCTTTTCTCTCACCAGCTCTTGCAAAATTGATTACATAATCAATTTTTTTTATTTTTTTATTTATTGTTTGTAAAACTTTTTTGTGATCTTGAATTTTTGAAATATCAAACTTTAAGTAGCTTATATCTTTTATTTTTTTTTCATCTTCGATATCAAGAACTAATATTCTATAATCTTTTTTTTTAAAAAAAGATAGAGCTTCTTTGCCAATACCATTTGCTCCACCAATAACTAATAGGTTTTTTATAATTCTTGAAACCATAAAGGCATTTCTCTTGTATATTTTAATAAGTTATTCTTTAAAATCAATTGATCAATTAAATTAAATCTATCATCAGTAATTTTTTCATCAACACCAGCAATTATTTGACCAAGTTGACTTTTATCTCTAGCACCTACTAAAATTCCTGAAACATTTTCATTATTAACTAACCAACTTATTACAAAAGATGTGGGGCTGCAATTTATACTTTTTGATAATTCTTTTATATCTTGCATAAAATTTAAAACATCTGGTAATAGCCATCGACTTACACGAACACTTACATCTGCCCTGCTACCTGTGGGTATTGGTTTGTTAGGCAAATATTTTCCTGTCAGTATACCTCTTGCAAGTGAATGATGACTTAAAAGCATGATATCATTTTTTTTAAATGCAGGAATTAATTCATCTTCCGCTCTTTTTTCAATTAAATTATAATGTAGTTGGCAACTTGAAAATTTTATTCCTATTTTTTCAGCTTTTAAGACTAAATTATCTACTTGGCTAGCATTACTATAATTACAAAAACCAAAATTTATAACTTTTCCAGATTTTTTTAATTCATACAAAGCATCGAGTGTTTCATACAAGTCTGTTTCTTCATCGTAGGTATGTAATTGCAACAAATCTATATGATCTGTGAGTAGGCTTTTGAGACTATTATCTACACTGCTTATTATATTTTTTTTTGTTATAGGATAAACTTCAACTCCAAATTTTCCATCTTTAATAGTTCTTTCTTTTAAACCAACCTTAGTAGATATAAAAAAATCTTTTCTAAAGTTCTTAATACACTTTCCAATTATACTCTCAGAATTACCATGCCCATAAATTGGAGAGGTATCAATAAAATTGATACCACTTTCTTTGGCATAAAATATAAGATCATTCGTCTCTTTTTGATCCAAAAAAACTCCAAAGTGTAAACCTCCTAAGCCAACGATAGATACGTTTTTACTTTTTCCAATATCTATAAACTTCATTTTGGATTATATCTAAATTCCAAGCTAATTCTTGTGTGTTTTCTCAGTGGATTACTCTCCGAGTGTAATGTATCTGGACCATAAAAAATTACATCACCTGGCTTTAAATCAAAAGAAATAGTTTTTAGTTTATATTTTTTTGATAGCCTTAAATCAGTTTTTTCAAATTTACTTGATTTTGGAAGATAAGAGTCGTACTTTTTCTTATTGCTTCCTTTAACCAGCAATAAAGTCTCTGTTTTATCAAATCCAATTAATGGCATCCAGCATGATATTACTTTCTTTGCTAATCCCATACTTTTACATGACAGGGGATAACCATCATTATAATTCGGTCTAATTAATCTAAAACCAACAAAACCATCGCCATCATCCCACATAGTGTAATTTTTTACATTTAAAGTTTTCAAAAAATTATTGATAATTATATTTTTTTTAATAAAATTTGATATTTCAATATTTGGATAAAAATATCTTTGCTTTTGAAGGCATAGCCAATCATGCTTAACTTTTTTTTTAATACACCAATCATGATAATATTTTAAAGGGTATTCATCTTTTTCAATATCTTTAATTATATTACTATAGGAATAAATCTTTTTTTTTATTAAGTTATTTAATTTGATAAATTTTTTTTCTTCAAAAATATTGAGGATTGTAAATCCATTTTTTTTAAATTCATAAGATTTTTTTTTAAAGTTAATCATTTTTACTTTTAGTATTTCATCTTAGCTATAAAGTCTACAATTAATAATAGCCAAGTATGATGGGTCATTTCTATTAAATTATAATTTTTACTATTTAACCATAAATTAATATGCCCAATTTTTTTTACTTTATTTTGTTTATCAAAACCTGTTAAAGTAATTACCTTACAACCAATTTTTTTAGCAAACTTTGCTCCGTTTATAATATTTTTAGACTCTCCACTGCTACTTATGCAAATCAAAAGGTCTCCTTTGTCTGCATAAAAAGATAATGCTTTTTGAACCCAATTTTCATAGCCATAATCATTTGAAAAGCAGGTTAAAAGATCAGCTTCATTAAAATTTATTGCTCTTATTTTACACATTTTAGTTAAGTCGACACTTACATGGCTTGCCATAGCAGCACTTCCCCCATTTCCTACTAAAATGACTTTCTTTTTATCTTTTTTTATTTTTTTAAGAATTTTAGCAATCTCTAAAAAATCTTCATGACTAAAGTCATTAATAAGCTTGGTAAGTTTATTTAAGTAACCTGAAATGTAATTATTTTTTAACATGAATTCGATAAGAGATTAATAAATTAAAGTTTAAGTTATAAATTAACAATTTTATATTCATATATAATTTTTACAACTACAATACAACTTAAGAATTAAAGCTCTTTTTAAGAAAATTTATATCAAAAATTTAATAAAAAAAAATTTAATAAAAAAAAATTTTAGCTTATAAAACAAGGTAATTAAGCTATTGGTACTGGTCAACCATATAGATTACTTCAATTTTACTCTTTAGTTATTCAGCAGCTTCTTGTTTTATAATCTGACCTTTTTCAAGTTTAAAAATAATATCACAATTCTTAACCGTGTTTAAACGATGTGCAATTAAAATAATGGTAATATCTCTGGTAATATTATTTACCGCATCCATTACTGCTTGTTCAGTTTGATTATCTAGCGCACTTGTTGCTTCATCTAGAATTAGTACTTGTGGGTTATGATATAAAGCTCTTGCAATTCCAATACGTTGACGCTGACCACCTGATAACCTAACCCCTCGCTCGCCTACTGTTGTTTGGTATTTATTTGGTAATTCATGCATAATAAACTCATGCAAATTTGCAATTTTAGAAGCTTTTTCAACTGCTTCTTGATTAATATCTTTAGGGTCTAAACCAAAAGCAATGTTAGCCTCAATAGTCTCATCAGCAAGATAAATATGCTGTGGTACGTAACCAATAGATCGCTGCCAGGCTCTGGAATTTTGTTTTGACACAACTTGCCCATCAACTTCTAAAGTACCTTTTTGAGGTTCAAGCAAACCGAGAATGATATCTACAGTTGTGGTTTTACCACTTCCAGTGGTACCTATAAGTCCAACAGTTGATTTAGCAGGTATATTAATATTTATATTTTTTAACGCTGTTCGTGTTGTGTTGGGGTAATTATAATAAATATTTTTTAAAGTAATTGCCTTATTAAGCGACAAAGCATCTACATCATGCACCTGGTTGGAGTTAAATGGTTCAAGGTTTTTAATATCTTTATCTAAAAGATCAATTGATGGACTATTAAAAGAAATTTGAGTGAAAGCAGTATAAATTTGTTGAACTGCCGGCATCAAACGATAGCCAGCAAAAATATAAAGGCTGATGATGGGTAAAGAATTTATAAAACCACCTGTTTGCCTCATCATATAAAGTATCATCAGCATAACACCTCCAAAGGCTATAGCTTCTAAAATGAAACGCGGTAATTGACTTATAGCTTGTGATGAAGCCGTATATCGAGCAAAATTTTTAGCAGCATCAGAAAAACGTCTAATATAAATTTTTTCTAACCCTCCAACTTTAATCTCTTTAGCAGCTCCAAAAGCTTCACTTACCGACTTAAAGCGTAACTGATTGTTTTTTAAACGTTCTTTTCCAATCCGCTTAAGAAAGCTACGTAAAAAAAAGAAAATTACCCCATAAGTACAACTAAGAGATAAACCAACGATTAGAGCAATTTTCGGATCAACCAAAACTAATAAAACTACAAGGGCAATTGTTACCATGCCTTTAGATATCAATTCCATAACTGGATAAATGCAACCTCCAATTACTATAGCTACTTCTGATAAAATGCTTTTACCTAATTCAGCACTATGACGATTCAAAAACCAGCTATAAGGTTGGTGCAGATAACCTTCAATTAAACGTTTACCAATACTATATTCACGCATTTGAATAAATCTCACTTGAAAATAAGTTGTAATAACCTTGAAGACTTGTGAAACAACCAGCAGTATAAATACAAAAATACCTAAAATAAAAAGAAACTGTTGATTATTTTCAACTCCAAATATTTTTGAGGATTCAAAAACACTATTTAAAATTAAGTTTGTTTCAATAAGATTTGGATTTGTAAGGATTGCTATAAAAGGTAAAATAGAAGCCACACCAATCGTATCTAGTAATGCCATTATTAAAATCATAAATAGCAATAAATATGCTTGCAATCGCTCACTAGGTGTAAGTAAAAATAAAACTTTTTTAATGATTTGCATTATTCTTTAAATAATCTTCATAGGTTTTTATTAAACCCTCCTTTAAACTTACTTTAGCCTTAAAGCCAAAGTTATTAAGAATTTGACTATTTAAAAGTTTTCTAAGGGTACCATCGGGTTGAGTTAGATCAAAATTAATTAATCCTTTAAAATTTACTACCTCTTTTATATTCTCAGCAAGTTCTCTAATCGTAAGATCCGTACCATATCCAATATTTATATGACTACACATCGGTGAAGTATATTTATCATAAGTTTCTTTACTAAGGTTCATTATATAAGTGGCAGCTCTGGTCATATCATCAACATAAAGAAATTCACGTTTGGGATTGCCAGTGCCCCAAATAATTACCTCCGATAAATTATTTATTTTTGCGTTATGAAAACGGTCAATTAGTGCTGCAATCACATGACTATTTTGAGAATGATAGGTATTATGAGGTCCATATAAATTTGTTGGCATTATACTACGGTAGTCAATTTTGTGACTTTTGCCATACTGACGGTTATAACTTTCACACATTTTAATTCCTGCAATTTTTGCAACAGCATAAGGTTCATTAGTTGGTTCAAGTTTACCATTAAACAATTCTATCTCTTCAATAGGTTGCTTGGCATCTTTAGGATAAATACAACTTGATCCTATAAATAATAATTTTTTTACTCCACCTAAAAAAGCACTATGAATAATATTTG
>MDSY01034732.1_pt1 | contig 20245 bp, 16 predicted proteins | sample 811131 | NCBI WGS metagenome assembly MDSY01 (sample SAMN05326643, study PRJNA326480) | marine metagenome | isolation source: seawater | place: Atlantic Ocean: South West | collected 2010
CAGCTTCCAGTTCTTCAAGCCAGCGCTGGGCGTTCGCGCTTATGCCGCGGAGGTCTGGCAAAACTTTGTCTTGGTCGCTCGCCCTCGCCGCGGCGGCGGCATCCTCATCGGTGGTTTGCGTTCCCGATGAAAGCGTCGGCACGCCGCGTTCCAGGTCACGCACGCGTGCGTGTAGAACGGTGACGTCATCCTCCAGCGATACGTTCCTCGCGACTTGCTCGTCAAGACCGAAACGCGCGTCCTCGGCTGAACGACGAAATTCCTCCAGCAAAGCTTCAACCTCTTCTAACCGTCGCTCCAGCACTGCGACGGTCCGCTCACCGACGTCCGCGCGGCGCTCGCTGTCCTCCGCCGCGCGCTCCGCAGTTTCCGCGCGCGTCCTTGCCTTGTCAAGCCGCCCCGCGGCGCGTTCTTCAAAGCTGTCGCACCGTGCGGTTGCGGAAGCGGCGACTTTAAGCGCCTCAACCCTTTCGGTTTCGGTACTCTCGAGTGTTCGTTGCAACGCATTTAATTTGGCTTTCAGCTCGAACACCTCCTTGTCCGGGACACCAAGGTGGTCACGGAGGTGCTCGGGGACACCATCCGCGGCGTTTAGACGCGCATGCGATTCCTCGGAGTCGTCCAGGCGCGACAAAGGAGCACGCGGACTCATCGTGGGGGCGACATCGAAACGGGTAGCGCACCGATAAATGAAAACCATTTCTCGACTCGTCCTTGCTGGAGACGAGCTCGTCGTCGAATCCAAGACGATTTTCCCGTTCGTATGGTTCCTAGTCACAAAACGCAAGGGTTTGCTCCCAACTCGATCGGCCGCGCCCCTTCGTCACAGCGACGCACGCGACCCAGGCAGAACGCTGGGCTTGCATCGGAGCGTCGACCGCGTCTGAGCCGCGATGTTGCGCCACGCGACCAAAACCCTGGGCGCCAGGCTGACCCCGGCGCGGGTCGCCGCGGTGAATTCCTTCCACACCAGCCCCATGGTGGAATCGAGCCTGCCAAAGAAGAACGGTGCGTTCTCCTCTTTCGCTCTTCAACCAACTCTGCGCAACGCGATGACGCGACGTACTGACCCTATTAACATCTCGTTTACTCCCACCACAGGCACGACGCAAGTCGGTGAAGGTCCCAAGGCTCTTTCATCGTCGGTAGCGCCCTCGGATCTCACTGGAGGTACGCATCCCAATAAACTTTCCCCTGCACCCTTTGTGGCCAAAAGATAATCAATCCTTGGCGCCTTTCTAAAACAGTTGCGCTGTACAGCCGTCTCCACTACAAGATCCAATCCTTATCCACCTCCCCTTCCCTCCTCCCATCGCAGTTCTCGATGCTTCCGCGCAAACCCTGTTCCTGACTGAGATGTTCCGAGGCATGTCGTTGACGATGAAGTACTTTTGGGAGCCGAAAGTCACGATCAACTACCCGTTCGAGAAGGGACCGCTGTCGCCTCGCTTCAGAGGAGAGCACGTGCTTAGACGGTACCCCACGGGTGAAGAGCGGTGCATCGCGTGCAAGCTGTGCGAGGCTATCTGCCCCGCGCAGGCGATCACGATCGAGGCGGAGGAGCGAGAGGATGGCAGCCGCCGCACGACGCGCTACGACATTGACATGACGAAGTGCATTTACTGCGGTTTCTGCCAGGAGGCGTGCCCGGTGGACGCGATCGTGGAGGGGCCCAACTTTGAGTACGCCACGTACTCGCACGAGGAGCTCTTGTACGACAAGGAGAAGCTGCTGAACAACGGGGACAAGTGGGAGAAGGAGGTCGCGAAGAACCTCGCCAGCGAGGCTTTGTACCGGTAATTTTTCGCGAGGGACAGAGTGTCCTGTCGGGCGTCCCGTCACGCCCTCGTCTTCGCGCTGAGCGTCGAGAGGTGTTAAACACTAGCCATGCACTGTAAAAACGCATATCTTTCGTTCAACCCGAAGCGTTGCCACCATGTATATCTTCGAGAGTCCCTAAAGCGAACGCCACATTTTTCAACATTTCGATTTTTCAGACAGATCACCCGCCTGCCAAAACTTGAGGCTCTCCTCGCAACGAAACGACACTCTTCGACAGAGTCTGCAATACAACTCGACGCGCGGCTACCGGTGTTGACGAAATTGTCGAGAAGCGCACCGTAGCCGCTCTGGACATATAGCCGAGTTGGCGAAGGATGGCGTCCTTTTGCGTTGCGCCGCCAGTGGCAGCGCATACGCGGCAAGGGACCCGATCTTTCAAAGGTGCGAGCGATAGGTCGGCGCCGGCGACATCCTCGGGGCGAGATGCGGTTCGATGTGGCCCCTTGGGCCGCACTGCGTGTCGATCGAACGTAGATCACTGGGGAGGCGTATCTCGAGTGAAACTATCCATGGGTGGTGACTCTGGTCGTAGCAGCTCTGGAGCGCGGCGCATGCTTCAGCGTCGTGAGAGTCATGGCGAGGCAACCTTGCCTGAAGAGAGTGGCGATGAGAAAGTGGACGCGTGGAATAGCGACGAGGAGAAAGATGTGGTTGAAGCGACGCCGTGTGGTAGCCCTTGCTGGGCGGATAAATGGTTAAATGTTCCAGAGGAAGGGTTCTGTGAAGTGCCGTGGAACGCAGGGACGATGTTCAGCACTATGTTCCTGTGGTTCGCGTCCTTCATGTTGGTCGGGCACATCGGTTTGCCATCCGTGGTTCGGTGGCTCGGGTTTAATTGCAGAGAGCTCTCCGCGCGTGGTTTGGCGATGTACAGTTTAAGTGCAGACGTGGTGGAGATGTTTGTGGGTTTAGGGGTGCTTTTCCAGTGTCTTCGGCCGTATTTTCCCCTCCCCGAACGGTGGTTCCCGGTGAGGTTTAAAGGACAGTGGTGGAAAGAAGTGTTGCTCGGATGTACGGTGTTTCCCATCGTGAGCACTTTGAACCATCTCAACAGCAGTTTGATGCCGCTTCCCACCACGGCACTTCCCGTGTCGCCGTGGGAACAGTCCCTGCTGTCGAATGACCTCGTGTCAATTTGCTTCTATGTTGCGGTGGTTTCGTTAGTTGCGCCGGTGTGGGAAGAGATGATCTTTCGCGGTTTTCTTCTTCCGTCGTTCACGAGGTACTTTCGAATGGACGTCTCCATTTTGCTCAGCTCGCTGATTTTCGCGCTCGCGCATTTCAGCATGGAACGATTGATCCCGTTGACGTTTTTGGGTATGCTCATGTGCGTGGTGTACCTCCGGTCGAAGAATATCTTAGCGCCCATCATCTTGCACAGTATGTGGAACGCGTTTGCGTTTGTCGAGCTCATTTTTCATCCAACCGCGATGATCAACTGGGTAACGTCCCTTTTCGGCTTGGGAATCTGAGAAAACCGAGGTTTAGCTTATTAGCGCGAATTTCTTGCTATTGAAATTCTATAGACACGGCACAAAAAATCGTAAGTGTACATCATCCTTCCCTCTGTCGAAACGCATCAAAAGCTCGACATCTCGTTGTCGGTTACCAACGCCGTTGGTTTCTCTTCGCGCAAGCGAAAGAACGCCGTACCTACACAGGCGCAAATGATAACCAGCGCCAACACGACCACAGCAGCCGTCATCGCCTGCAACCGTGCTTTCACCATGTCAACATCCCCTCCTCCACTGGATCCCCACGCACTCGGAGCAGGCGCGACAACGCCAGGGGATCCGCATGTGCAGTTCCCCGCCAGCGGGGCTCCTGTACTCCAAACCTCGCACGGGTTGAATATCGAAGCATCTTCCACCTCCGGCTTGAAGTCTATGAAGTCATAATAGTGAAGCACGGGAACGCCTTGCATGCCGCTGTCAGACTTGACGACGATACGGGAGAGCATACGGTGGAACGACTCGCGTCTTATCATCCACGAAGATATGGGAAAGTAAAACTCGTAGACGTAGGAAATCGACGCGCTAGGGTTGCTGAAGCTTGGCATCGTCACATTGCGGCTCCACTTCTCGCAAGGAATTCCGCGGACGACGCCAGCTTCTGTGACCCCGTTATATACATCCGGCGTGTCGCCAGTCACACGAAGAAATTCGGCTGTGGACGATAAACCGGTACCGCTGCCGCGACCAAACATGGGAAAGTGTTTGTCTGACATCTGATGTTTTTCACAGTATCCGTTCGAGTGCGTCGCGTTTTGATGCATCGTCATGTACGTATCGTGCACAGGATTCATGATGCGAGTTTGCTTAGAGTACGAGGAATGCTCATCAATGCGCAAATTGTTCGTCGACGCATCGTACCATTCGTATCTTAACATGCTATACGATACGGCGTCCACACCTTCGCCTTCGTGGTTGATGTTGGCCTCTATCACAGCGCTCCAAATGTCCGGGAGAGTTGGGAGGTTCGGCACGAGGTTGCAGCATGCGATTCTGGTACCGTCTGGAGCGTGAACGACGACGGATGCTGCTCGCTCGTAGTCCATCATTTACTCACAGGTTGCATTAGCATCGGTAGGCGAAGGCACTCCACCAGGGAAATTATGCTCGACTAAGAAAATATTTTCACCGCCGTCGATACCGGCGACGTCGTACATGTAGTGCAACCCCCCTTTGTTTGTTTGGCAACGTGAGGCGTGAATGTGCGCTTTTGTCGTGAAGGCCGAAGAACCACCTGTCTGTTGCTGTACCGCGAGTTTAATATCGAGCTTAGATAGCCCCGCAGTATGGTTGACAAGCCGTCCTGTTCCTGCCGCGACTACGTTATTATGACTTGAATATGAATCTATTGGTGCTGATAACGAAAGCGTCGCTTCGAGCACTGGCACATCCCAAGCGTCAGCCTCGAAGGGGAAGACAGTCGACTCGCACTGGGAATACTCGTTAAAAGCCACAACACCACCCAGCGATATTAACATCACGAGAGCCAGAAGTCTCATCGTTCGTGTCATAACGGACGATGCGAGATCCACTAGCGTCCCTTCGCACTCGCTCACGAGCTGCCCCGGACCACACCCGAAGAGCGCGCGAAGAACTTACACTACTCCGCTTCGCCCTCGCCTTGGGCGCTATAGGAAGTGGAGGACGCGACGCGTTCGACGTTCACACAGGCTGCGCTGGAGGATGTGAAGCACGTGGGGACGCGTTCGACTGTACGACATGGCCAAAAGATTATTCGAAGTTTTCAGGGAAGTCGCGATTTTTTATTTCTTGCGTGCTTTTCTTTTGTACAACGCGGTGAGGACTTCTACGTTCTATTGGTACCTGATGCTGTTTTCGCATCTTGCTTTTTCCTCCCCTTCGGTTCCTGCTTCTGTTCTGGAATCGGTGCGCTGCTGCAGCACCAGCAGCACGTGGCTTCTTCCTCGGCGAAGGGAGGCTCTTTCGCCGAAACCTTGGCGCTTTTCGGGGAGATGGCTTGCTCCGCCGGCGGCGTCGTAGCGTCGTCCAGCGTCCAGTTCAGCACAGACATCTGACTCGTTAAAATTTCTTCTATCGTCAGTAAGCTTTCACACGTTTCGTTGAGCTGACTGAGCCTCGCCACTGGTGGGCTCTTCTCCTTTTGACTCGTGGGAGACAGGAGACCGAGTCCGGAAAGCAGGCTCGCCAAAGGATCGATGGGAATCTGATTATACTCGTCCAGACGCTTCGCGGAATATCGGAGCTCTCGGAACATCTCATCCGAAACCTTTCCATTCAGGATTTGCTGTGACCCTGGCAGGTCTTTCATCTCCTTCACGCACCGCAACACCTCTGTCTTTCTCTTCTCAAACTCCGCGAGCGGTGCTGGTAGCTCGTGTCCACTCTGCTTCGTTCGACTCACCGCGAGGTCACAAAGCGCCTCGACATCCTTCAGCCGCTCGAGGTACCCACTTAACGTATCGTCTCTCTTGAACTTCCTCGACGCTGCTGACTTTGCAGAACCGACACTCGAAGCACTAGGCGCGCGTACGTAACTCTTATCTAGGGGTACCTGAACCGGCGCGGGCGTTCGTAGCGGCGACGAAAGCGACGTGATTCCGGTATCAGCACCTCCTCCGCGAATGAAATCCGACCCCGACCGACCTGAACGACCAGACCGTCCAGACCGGGTTGACCGCGCATCCGGGCGCGAAGGCGTGCTCTCGCCACGGGGTCGCATCTCCCGCCGCCCCGAGCTGGACGGCACACCCGGAGTCCGCTCCCTGCCGGTCATGGCGCGGAGGCGCGCCTCGCCAGTGTGTCGAAGAAAAAGGTAGTGGTGTTGAGGTTTCGTGACACAACATGTCTCGATAAAACGCCAACTCCAACAAAAATCGAAGCCAAAAAAAAATTAAAATGAAGGGGACTTTTCTTGAGTCACAGACCGAAGATGCCATTTTTTTCACACAAAAAATTCCCAGGACGAGCACTCGCCTCGAACAAAGATGAAGTGAAACCTCCTCGTTTGTTACTCTCGGGCGCCCCGCTCCAAGCTGCGTTTGGACGGGTGGGGGACCGAGGGTGGTCCGAAAAGCGCGACGGGTCGCGGGTAGTGAGGGAGGTGGAGCACTGGCATTGGAGTGGGACCGGGGAGTTGTCGTGGAGACGGTGATAACCACCGACTAATTTGGTCTGTGTTTCATCACCTCACGACGGTTGGCACATGGTTCAGAGCGGCACAGCAACGCGCAGGCGAACGCGCTTAGAGCGTATCGTCGTCATCATCGCCGCTGCCGTGCTGGCTAAGGTCGTCATCACCGCTCTTGCGTCGAGCACACGTTCGGAAAGCGTTGAACCTGGTGCTACACACGGATCCTCCCTCGAGGGCAAACTGGATGACATTTTCGATGGGAAATCGAAGTGGGCACCAAGCGCGGCGACTGGTTCAAAAGTCGTCGATACGAGGGACTCTGAGGCACATAAAGCGGAACGTGATCGAGTTGGTGCCACCAGTACTGACATATTTGAGACTGAGGGTCGTGACTCGGCATCGTTGAGTGTTTCAGTGCCGCCGAAGAAGGCGACGTTCAACCGAATCAATTTTGATGAAGCGACGCCCGGGGTGTGGAACAGCGCGGAAGAGCACACGGGAGTGATGAAAACTATCGGGGATGCCTTGATACAGAGGTATCCGGACCACTTGAGCAGTGATAAGCTAGTGATGGTGACGGTAGCCAACGAGGCGTTTCAAGAGCTGCTCATGAACTGGCTCGCGTTTACGCAGGCTTACGACGTCCCGGTTTTAGTCGGAGCTCTGGATGACGCGACGATGGAACGGTGTAGAGCGATGTCGGTACCAGCGGTGCAGTTGCAGCACGCGGGATTTGACACGACGCTGATATCTCTTGACGAGCACTCGGTGAAGAACAAGGACTTCAGAAGCTCGCAGAGAGGGTTCCAGAACTACGGCGTGCGAAAGCTGGCGTTCCTGTTAACCTTACTCGAGTTGGGTCTCGATGTCTCGCTGTCGGATACCGACGTGGTGTGGAAGAAAAGGCACGTAGCACCACTGATACGCGGATTTTTAAGCTGCGGACAGCACAGCGGCGTGATACTGACAAAAACTTCCCACAACAGCCCCGTCGATTTATTTTCAGGAAAGAGCGGCACGTATACCGATGCTGCGGATGTACTCGTCACGTCTGATTGTCTGTCGCAGGATATAGATTCGAAAATGGTACGTGCGCGTTTAAAAACATCGCAGTCAACGAATTTCCTGTCGCATCTTGAAAGCGTTATTGAATTTTCATTTTGTTTCCCCAAACGCAGACGAGAGCATCAGCGCTCACATTGACATCGAGTGAGGACGCGACGTTCAATTACAAAGAGTGGGCGTGCAGAATAGGTGGTCCAGAGCCCTGGGAAGACAATGCGAGCTCTTTGACCTCACGAATCAACACCGGGGTGACCTTCTTCCGTTCAACAGGAGGTGGACTCGCGATGGCAAAGCGCTGGATTGGATTGTTGGTGCGATGCTTCGACGGCAACAACCCGGGGTGCGACGATCAGACTAGCTTTAACAGCGGCGCGGAACCCGGAGATAGAAGCCCGGTAATGGACAGAGACCACACAACGGTACGTCGAGCACGACATGACCTCCGCATCTATTCTCAACTAACACTTTCTCTATTTTTATACGCAGAAACCTGTCAAGGGAGGTGAAGGCCGTGTGTACTGGAGCGAATTCGATGGTAATCGTTGCGCACTAGGGTAAGTACACGTTACAGTTTGTTGTACGCGTCAACCTATATGTAAACGACTCATATGCTGACACTTTGACATCTTTCCGCAGGTATTTACCGATCAGTGACTTTTCCAATGGACACGTTTTCTTCCTACAGAAAGTGCCACAGAATCTAGAGGTACGTATCGCCAGCCCACACATCAAACTACCTTACAACGATGCTAACCTCCCGTCTCGCGTATCGCAGAAGTACCCTTATGCCATTCACAACACGCACAATTTTTATGGTGCTGCAGGTACGTACGACTTTATATTTCGACGATTCTCGAATGAATTTTTCACTGAACGCGCCGTTTTCTTCGCAGGTAAATTGTATCGCTTTCGCGCGTCTAAGCTATGGGCAATCGAGGGTAATTCGGAGGAATATTCGGACAAATTGAATTATTTATCGTTCGAAAGTTTTGCTGGACACGAGGCTTCAAAAGAGAGTTCTCCACTAGTGGCTCACATTCTCGCCAGGGATGAGTTGCGTCGAGAAATTTGGGCCGCTATCGGTCTCGCGAAGGTTCTGGATCGAGTTCTTGTCCTTCCACGATTCAGCTGCTTTTGTGACCGATATTGGTACCCCATCCTTCCGCAGTGCCGGTTGCCTGGCAGTCAGCGGTTCATGTTCTCGCAGTCGTGCCCACTCGATCAAATACTCGACGTCGGGGCCGTGGCTGCTGATGGGTTCATCGTGAAAACTCGCGTTGACGGTTTCTTTGAGCATGCTAAAGCTAACCCACTTTTGGCGTCTAGAAAAGAAGTGAGTCTCGTCGAGACGCGCGAAAACGTTCAGTGCTTGACACCGGAACAAGTCAAGCAATCGCTCGATACGTCGGAAACGGTGCTACACGTTAATGGTGGTATTAAAGGGGTATTTTGTGGCTTTCCGGACAAAAGCGTCGAGGCCAAAGCGCTGGACGATGGAATCTCAAAGGCGTTTAACTCGGACTGGTGCTGCCATCAGAACGGAAGCATGCCGATTGCACCGCACGGGCGTGTCAGCGCTTTGCCCGCTGGATCAATCGACGCCGGGCCTCGCGCAGACGAAGTGAGTATTAAACTAGCGGAACAGGTTTGGGATCTGAGCATCCCAGAGAAAGATAAGTGGCAGGCGCGCATTTTTGGCATACAGTTTCCCGAGGGTTCGGGTATGACTGAGCACAACCACTACAAATGTTGAGAAGACGTTGCGAGTGAATAGTTTTTTTTTCGATTCTTCGATTTTAGAAAAAAGTTAATTAGTCAGTGCAAACACACGACTCCAAGCTATATCAACCCCCACCCCCTATGTTTCCCCCTCACATGCGTACTTACACCAGTTTATCCATTATGCTTGAGTTTGCCTTTTCCAATTTCATTAGATTATCGTACACGCCCAAGATCTTTTGACTGTTAATCTCTAGTACCAGCCCGCCGACCACAGTTTCGTCAAGCACGGTGTACGCCTTGGGAGAGTTAAAAATCAGGTCAAGCTCGCACACGTTCTCGAAGACTCGGTCAAGAGTTTCGACGTATACCTGAATGAGGTCGAGCATCGCGAGCTCCGACTCTGACCTGTCGCTGAGGATGCAAAAGTACAGCGTCGCGAAGTGACGGTACACGAGTTTGGTATCCGGACCGAAGGTTTTCTCGTCATCCACGAAACTGCACAAGTGATCGGGACGCCCGGTGACGATCTTATACACCGTCTGGCACAACTCGGTCTGCTTGTCCACACCTAGCTGCTCGTAAAAGCGGCACAGGCGGACCATGGCGTGGTTGTTCACCACGATGAAAGCTTTGATCATGGTGGCTTTCTACTGTCTCGCCTCGCAATGAAGAATTCCTGAAGAATGCGCGCCCACCTAAAAGGTTAGAATCGCTCGCAAGGGGATTGGCGCAGAGACTGGCGCTTGGCTTCCGATGAAGAGCGCCGAGGACGATTCGTATATACGTGAGATACACAAGCAGTTTGTCTGTTCCGAGCGCGCGGGATTATCCGCGTGCGTGGATCAGTGGCGTCGGGCCGCGAGAGGGCAACTCAGATGTTCAGGCCGCGGCCCCATTTAATTCTTTGATTTTTTTTCTTCGAGCGAGGCGGTGATTTCGCGATGCGATTTTGGTCACCGATGATTCAGCCCGTTTACGCAAGCCATCCATCTCATCTTCCGCCCCGGTTCTCCTCGCGCTTCATCACTATCCAACGTGCACGCCCACGTTCGTTTAATCATGGGTGCTACTACTTCGCGATGCGAGGAAGCTGAGGCTGAGCCCGTCGAGGAGGTACGTGCTGCGAGCGATTATCTTCGCCTACGCGTTTGATTTCTCTGTTTCCCAGTCACGTTCTACCGTCCAGCCTGGGAGGAGAAAAAAGAAGCCCTAGATGGTCAGCCCTAACCTTCGCGTTCCCCTTCCCCATGTCTTTAGGTTCAGGTCGAGGAGCCCGCCGCCGAGGAGGAGGCTGCTGCTGAAATTAAGGTGCGTATCTGGGCCGCGCGTGACCGCCGCGCTCTCGCTAAACCCAGAGATCGAGCTTTCCCTTCCCACGGGTTGCCCAATACGTGATTCGCGCCTAAAGATACCCTGGCTAACCCGTTACCCTCCCTCCACCCACAGATTGAGACGGCACCCTTCGACCCTCGCTTCCCCCAGACGAACCAAGCTAAGCATTGCTACACCCGTTACAACGAGTTTCACAAGTGCGTACCCTGTGCTTCCCGGCGTCTCGACGGCACCAATCAACGACCTGCCTCAAATCACCCGATTGCTGTTGTTGGTTCCTGTCTCAAAATGCTGACAAATATCTTTCCTCCCTCCCCCCCTCTGCTATCTTTCCCTTTTCCACATCTCAGGTGCAAAGCGCAGAACGGTGAGGATGACGAAGAGTGCGAGAAGTACGCCAGGTACTACCGCTCGATGTGCCCTACTGATTGGGTGACTAAGTGGAACGAGGAGCGCGAGGCTGGTACCTGGCCCGGCCGCTACTAAATTGAGACCAGCGATGAGAAGTTTGTAGAGGTACAACAGACCGCGCTGGTTGGCGAATGAGTAGCTAGACCTCTACTGCTTGTCCGTACATTTTTTGTATTCTATCAACTTAAATATGCTACACCGTCTCATCTCCCGCGAAGCCACTCGCCTGAAAGCGTCCACGAACCCTGGACGTATAAGCGATCCCATATGTTTCCGAAAGAGTCAAGCGCCGGCCGAGCGTCGAGGTGCATTGCAATCGGCGAGCGCGGGTCCTCGGATTTCGCGTTGTAGAAGTCGATGACGTATCGCACGTCCACGCCACATCGATCGATGACCCAGTCATGACGGTCGAAGGGCAGTTTGAACCCAAGAAAGTTTAGAAACCTGGCTTTCGGGCTGTAGTCGCGAGGTCGTCCGCGAAACTTGAGCAACTTCGGACAGTCGCACTCCGCGGCGTGCGCTCGCTCCCACTTCAGTACCTCTTCCCAGCACCGCTCATTGACCGCGTTGTGTATCGAAATGACGTTGGACATGTCGCGCTCACCTGGGTTCCAACCCTTGCGTACGATGGCGTTGTAAAACATTTGTTCGCTCGGATACCGCCACGTCCCCGTGGCGCCGCGTTGGTGCTCTGGCAGATCTTTGTTCCTCTCGCTAATTGGGATCGTCGACGACACCCTGTCTTCTGACAGCTTCCCACTCTGTTTCGGCGCTCGTGCTTGGTTCGGGTCGGGCATCATGTTGCTTGGGTTCACAGATGACGGGGACTTGAGATCGTTCGGGGCTTCGGACGAAGCAGATTCTTCACTCGGCGTACACGCCTTTCCGCTCGATATTCGTGCGAACACGGAAGACGCTTCTTCCGGCGTCATAGGAGGTTTCGATGCTTTGATGGCTGAGCCCCACCTAAACAACCCCATGATCGCGCACACTCAGCTCTAAGCGCGTACCGTGTGTGCGTGCGCGACGCGCGTGTCCCCTCCTATGACGTCCACCTCTGATTTCGACTGACAGTTGTCGAAAAATGAAGTGACGTATTTTGGTTTTCCGCTCATCGTCGATAATAAGGCGACGCGCATTCGTCGCTATGCACGTGTTATTCGTCGCGATGTGATGGTCGTGCGATATGCGTAAGGTGTGTGAAAAATATGGGGCGCGAGATGACAGCTTGAAGGTACGTACAGGTGACATGTGTTTGATTCTATTAACGTGTTTCATAAATAGTTCTCGATCACTTCCAATCCAGCTTTGATTGCTCGACGACGTATTCGGCCAAACCCCGCACCTCTTCGTCGGTCAGCCTCGCCCCGAACGTGCACTGTCCTTTGGGCGCACAGTCCTGGCCGTATCCTGGCATTTTGTTCTTGCCTCCGTATATCAGCGTGTAGATTGTGTCCACGTCGTTCACGCCGTTGCGCTGGAGGTCGTTCGGGAAGAGGGTAGCGCCTGCACTCACCACATTTCCACCAGCAGCGTGGCACCCAGCACACGTCTTGTTGAACAGCTCACCTGAAGCGTCCGCCAACGCAGAGCCCGCGCTGAGTGTCACCGCCACGGCTGCCGCGGTGGAAAATAACGTGCGTCTCACCGCTCCCGCTTCACGTTTCTCACGCGCACTCCCTGAGTACGCCCAACAAACCACTTTGCCTCGTCGACACGCTTTTCCTGCAGTCGACTTCTGATTCGTTCTAGCTATCGCGGTACCGGTGGAAAGCGCCGTCGAAATCATCAGTGACATGGTCATTGACGTTGTGTCAAGGCCTGGGGGACGGACGACAAGGCGAAGGGTATCGCCCGAGCCTCACAAGGGGGTGCAGGCTGGGGTGGACAGCCACAAGAAAAATGGCGAAAAACGTGAGGAGCTCTGCCGAATCGGCCAGCTCACCACCACCAATAAAAATGGCTGAGTCGGAGGATCTCACCACTTCAACGCGCGCTGCAGACCCACAGCAGCTCTGAACGAACGCGTGTGACCTCGCCTTATTCTGAACGTTGACTCGTTGACCGTCATGTCACTCGCGACCGCCGCTTGTGCGTCGACGGCCACCCGTCCGGCGTTCGCCGGAAGCGCGCGGTCGACCGGCATTTCTTCCTCGAGCAAGAACGGACGTGTGGTGGAAGCCGCGTCACCGTGCTCCGGACGCGTGGACCTCGCGTCTCCGCGACGGTGCGCCCATCACCGCAGGGGTCACTTACAAACGTGTGCGAGTGTCAATGTCGGTGACGCGCAGTGGTACGTCAACCAGGGAGTCGCCGCGGCTGTTATCCTCGGTGGCTTCGTCGTCACGGGTGGGCTCGAGGAGCTCGGTCTGGGAAAAAAGGAAGAACGAGATTTCCGCGAGGACCCGGATGAACCGTGCAACATGTGCGAGGGGACTGGCCGCACGGAATGCGCGTGTACGCGGTGGTCTGACGACGGCGAAGGGTGTGAGAGCTGTGGATATTCGGGCGTAACGTTCTGCCCCGCCTGCCGTGGCGGCGGCCGCGCCGTGCGCGTGACTCTCGAGATTCCCGTGGAGCAGGACGAGTTGTCTGACATGGCTCGGGAAAAAGTAAACCGCTTCCAAGGTCCGCCTCGGGTCCTCGCCGCGATCGCCGCGCCTCCCTCGTTCAACTCTGCATCAGAAGAAACCGGACGCTCTGAGATCGACGCCTCCATCTCGCACGCCGTGGTTTCTGAACCTCGTTCCAACAGCAGCTCTGAGGGTTCGCCGGGCGGGGAAAACGACGGGGACCCGTCGTCGTCCAAGGACGACGACTTCTACGCGCAGTCTGGCGAGGCGATTCGCACGTTACGTGAAGACTACCCTATCATGCTTCAGAAACAGATGTCCTGGGGTATCTACCGCGAAGACATCGGGCTGGTGGACGAAACAGAGTCGTTCGGGCACGTGCGGGGACACGTCGTGGCGAGCGGCTTGAAAGAGTACAAGCGCTGCCACAAGTGGCTCCGCACCGCGGCGGCGGTGCTGTTCAGCCATTCGGAGGTGCAAGTGACGCGGATCTGGAGCCCACTGGGAATGAGTGGCGACCGGTCCATTAAAGTACGGTGGAGCATCAAGGCGCGCCTGCGCATTGTGGGCGGCCTCACGGAAGAAGCGCACTTTGACGGCATCAGCGAGTACAAGCTTGACACACGCGGATTCATCTACCAACACACCATCACGGATCTGGACTGGGACCTGGCACAAATGCGCGATCGCATCGCTGAGCTGAGCAACGTGCTAGGCCAACGCGCGCGCGAGCCTCAGCTCGGCAGTGGACAGTGGTTCAGGGATCTCGTCCCGGGGTGGTTGACGAAGTTAGTTGCGCAATAAAATAGTCCTGTATCAAAATCGCGCCGCTACGTAAGCAGCAATTTCTAGAACTAGAGCCAGCGAATGTAGCGCATCTACGCGCTCTTTATTCTGTTGTAATACCTAATACATTCAAACAAGTCGATCGAGTCACTGCTAGGAAAGAACGAGAGGGTCATGTCAGTGCGAGACAAACATTCTTCATGTCAATCAAATACGAGAGAATCGAGTACGAGAAAAACGCGGAGCCTCATGCGTCATGGCGTGCCATGCGAGCATTATTATCGACAGGACCAGGCGGCCTAATTACCAGCGTGCCAAAGTCATCCGTTAGCGATACTGGGGGTCATCATTGGCTCCGGGAAGTAGCGTGTAGGGAGGTGGTCTCGAACGCAAATCGGAGAGAAAACCTCCCGGGAAGCGGCGGCTGCAAAGGGGCGAAAAGCCATGTGGGCAAGTTACCTTGTGTTGCTATCGCCGTTTGGCGTCGCTCATATCCGTGGTATCATTGAGCCTCGGAGCGGTGCCCGTCACGTCGGCTGCGCCGAAGGTTATGGCGCACTTGCACACGAGAGCGTTCCTCACGAGGGCGTGGATTGATTTTTGATTATTTATTGAGGTGATGCGTTTTCTGTAAATGAATCGTATTTATTGGCTATTTATTGTCCCTAACAGTAGATGTGAATGCGGCCGCTCGCGGTACCTGCGGCGATGATGTTCCTGGTGGGGTGCACCGCGAAGCGCGAGGCGATGGCGGTCATCCGCTCTGCGTCCGAAAGTTTCGCGGCGAGGCTACCCTTCGCGGCGTCGAAAAGCTCAACCTCGCGCTTCATGCTCCCCACGACGACGCCGTCAGCACCGGGCGTCCACACCGCGCGGAACGGCAACACCCATCGCCCGGTTTGGTTGTTGTGTCGAATCCTAAGCGCTGACTTCGGGTCCTCGTTCATGGCTCCACCCTTGGGCTGCCACACGCGAAGCAAATCGTCGTAGCACGTCGTGAGAAGGCTTCCCTTTCCGTCGGGAGAGAAGTACGCGGCTTGGCACGACTTGGAGTGCTGGAGCAGCGACAGCGGCTTCGCGCCCTTACCCGTTTTGCGCACGTCCCACACGCACACGGTTTGGTCCCCGCACGAAGTCGCGATCATGCGTTCTGCGCCTGGTTCGAGGTGAATGGTGTTGATTTTCTTTTGGTGCAGCTGCACGGCGGGAGTGGCGGTTTTACCCGAACGCGCGTCCACGACTTGGTAGTTGCCTTGGTTATCCGTCAGGTGAATCGACCGCCCGTCCGCGGAGACGTCGCATGCGCTGAACTCGTCCTCATCCTCAGTGGCGAAAAGCTCTATGAAACTTTTCTTTTCGATGTCAAGCGCGCGAACCACGCCGTCGTACGCCGCGGTGATGAGCTTACCTCCCAGCCCGCCTTTTCCCCATTTCAAGTGACACACGTAGCTCCCGTGCGGTTTGAAGTACAAAACGCCGTCTTCGCTTCCGTCGCCGGCTTCCTTCGCGACGCCGTCGTCGTCGTTGTCCACTCGCCACAGTCCGATGTTGCCGTCTTTGTCGCCCGCGGCGACGACCACTGGGCCGTCAGGGTCGTACGGCGCCATGTCAAGGTGCGTCACGCCTCTTGGGACAACCTTAGCCACGGATTCGTCGTTAAGCGACAACTTTGCGTTCGCCAACCCAGACGCCGAGGTTGGCGGAAACGCCGAGTCTCCCTTCTTGATTTTCGTTTTCGACAGAGAGTTGTTAAACGTCTCAGCGGTGAGGAACGTGTCTGCTTTGAATTTAGACGACTCCGCGACGGGTTTGGAGAAGTGATCGCGAAGAAAGTTGATGAACGCCTCGTCCGCGCTTTCGTCGCCGTTGATGGACTCCAGTTCCACCGGTCCCATTGGTCGCGACGGACCGCGGTCGACGTCTCCGTTCCAGCCCCCCGTGCTCGTGCCGTTGGCGAGAAGCACAGTACCGTCTCTGCGCTCGAGATCGATTCCGCCCACGAGGTTAGGGTCCGGGGCTTCGTTCCGGACGCGTCCCGACCGACGCAACGGACCGGGTTCCGCTTTTGGAGCCGCTTTGCGCTTTGCGCCGATACCTCGTTGAATCGGGCCCGTCTTCGTCGCCGCCGCGGTTTCAATTTCCGCAGCGAGCGTCCCAATGTTCAGAGCTTTCATGCGCGCTTTGTTCTTCGCGATGAGGGCTTCACGCTCACGCTCGAACTCGGTCAGGCCGTCGCCCGGGATTTCCACCACAGGCACCGTCGGCGTTGCTTTCGCCGCTTTTGTTTCCGCCGCGAGCTTTTGTGGGGTGCCAACTGATGCGCGTCGGCTCCCCCGCGTCGCGAGCGGGGTTGCCTCAGACTTGACTTCCACCTTGTTACTCCCCTTGGCGAGCTTTACCTCGGCAATGGACACGTTGGATTTGCGCGAGCGTTTCTTCACGCCCGTGTTTGCGTCATCGTCCACACCGAGCGCGACGAGCACGGAGGCGCGAAGTTGGTCATCGAGATTTGCTAATCCGGTGATATCCCCAACACTAAAGACGTCCACGGCGTCGAGTATCGGCCTCAACGCATCGCCTAAACCCTTCAGGCCGTAAAAGGTTTTGTGATCTTTGCTGCACAAAGCGAGGCGCACGTCGCCCTTGGCGAACGGCTCGCCCGTCGCCTTGCACTTTCCTCTGTTTGCAGGCGCAACCTCGAGGAAACACGCTTTTAAAGCACAAGATAAATGTTGCCAAGTATCACAAAGACGTCCCGAGACGAAGGCTTCGATGCCAACGCGAAGCTCGCCGGTGGTGATGCCTTCGCCACAGCCACGACAAGTGGACCGCGAAGTTTTTGCGTGTTCGACCATAGGGAGCGTCATGTTCACGCGTGGCTCGAAGTGTGATTGAAACGTCGTCGTTTGGCCAAAAACTGGCGGGATGAAGACGACGTGGCACGATTTCGTGGTCGAGAGGTTTTCACCTTTCCAGAGCACGATTTTCTCTTCAGCGTTGAGCGACGTTACAGCGCTTTGTGTTTCCTTCCCGAAGACACGGTCGTCACGACCGCGACGACATGCTATAAATTCAGTGCTATACAGTAGTACAATCGTTACAACGAGCAGCCACCTGTCCATTCCTCTCGAACCGACGAATGATCGATTCCTAAAACTTGATTTTTTTCCCCGACGGCTTGACGCTGCCCCACGCTTCATTCGCGGCTTTGCGTTTCGCCGCCCACGCGGGGTGCGCCGCGGCTGCGGCGTCCGTGTCGTACTGCGAGTTGCCCTTCGAGCCACTCGCTTTCGCGTCTTTACCTTTCTCGCCCGAAGGACCCATGTTCTTCGTGACTTTACCCACGACTTCGCCCGTTCCGCCTTTGATCTCGCCGATGTACACCCTCGGCGCGCGTTGCGCTTTCTCTTTCTTTGGCTTGGTTTCAGGCGTTTTATTCAACCGATCGCCACCACCGCGCCCGCCGCTATCTCGAGCGCCACCCCGTCCACCCCGTCCCCCACCTCTGCCCCCGAAGTCCCGTCCCTCGCCCCGTCCGCCACCTCCCGGCGGCGGCGGCGGCGGGACCTTGCGCTTCTGTCCCGCGTGCCCGCGGTCGCCGGCCACCACTCCGTCCTCGCCGAACGCGACTTTCCTTCCCTTGGGCGCAGCCGCGAGCGCCGCTGCCGCGGCACGTTTCGCCGCCCACGCGGGGTGCATGTTCGCCTCTTGCTCCGCGGCCTGACGTTTCTGACGCTCCCTTTCTTCCCGCTCCATCTTGACGTGGTTCGCGTTGTCGCCGTACATCTGCTCAGCCAACTGACGCCGCGCTCGCTGGCCCATTCGTTTCTTGGGCTTCTTCTCCTTCTTTGCAGGTTCTTTTTTCAAGGGTTTTGAAGGGTCTTTCGAAGAGGATGCTTTACCGTTTGCTTTCGATCCCCTAGCAACACCCTTCTGCTCCACGCCGAGAATCTTGGCGAGCTCGGGGGGAAGCTCTTCGTCGGGGTCGACGTCGCTGTCGCTGTCGCGTTCGAACTTCGCGTCCTCCTCATCGTCGTCAGACCCAATCGCCTCGCCGTTCTCTTGCGCTAGAAATTTTCTCAGCTCGTCATCCTCGTCGTGAATCACGACATCCTCTGAGTCGCTGTCACTCTCGTCGCTCACCGAGCAACGGTCGTCATCCTCGCCGCCGCTGCTCCAGTCGTCATCGTTTACATCGTCGTTTTCAGAGTGCGACGCGTTTTTTTCGTCCTCCGAGTCGTCATCATCGTCATTGTCATCGTCATCGTCATCGCTGTCCTGCTTGTCCACGTCCCCGGGGCCCCGGTTTCGCGTCCGCGCGACCGCTTCTTCCATTTCTTTTTGTTTCTCCTCGTTCTCATCTTCTTTCTTCTCCTTCGCCGCTTCCTTAGCAGCGCGCCGCGCTTCTTCCCGCTCCTTCCGCCCGAGCGCCCAGACCTGTCTGTCTCCGACCAGCACCAACTTGCCCTGCAGCGCGGTGACTTCTTCCCGGACGCACGCCGCTGCTAACACCCGCCGCGCCACTACGATTGATGGCTTCACCCCAGCTGCGGATATCGCAGCCGCACCCACCGCCTTTTCTGCTTTCGCCGTCGCGTCGGCATCCGCTCCGACGTCGCCAACTGCCGGGAGCGCCGCATCTGCGCTCGGCGCGTCCTTCCCCGAAAGCACCGCATCGAGCGTTTCTTTGCCCACTAAATGGCCAAGCGCATCGATATCGAGCACTTTCACAGCTGCGAGCTGTTGTCCAAGCTTTTCCGAATCCACCACCGCGCCGGGCGGCGGCGCCAGCTTAGCCGCTTTCTTGGTCTTTCCCTTCGCCTCCAAAGCTTTGGCCGCCGCCGCCGCCGCGGCTTGAGAGATGCGACGCTGGATCTTACGCGCCTCGAAAGTTCGAGCTTTTCTCAAAGCCTGTAGGAGAGGGAGGGGGGATGGTCAGCACGTGCACGTCGGAAGTCGAGAGCGAGGTGGGCACGAGACGTGACCCTGAGGCATCCAGCGGCGGGCGCGAGAAATCGAAGACACCAACCTTTTTGATGCATTTCACGCCATGGTGCAGTTTCTTCACGCGGTTCTCATCCGTGATATCCTGGCCGGAGTTATCCCTCCGCTGCTTCCACTTTGGCCACCGTTTGCCTTGCAGCCCCATCGTGGGGTGTGCGTGGCAAGCGCCCGCGCGACGCGAAGTGCCGGCCGGGGCGTGGAAGGGACAAAAGTCGGCGGCTCAAATCTCCTTCCGAGACTTCGTGTTTCGGATCCGCCACGCTGGATTGGGCGGCAATTATTCTCCAGTCCCGAGAGCGCGCGCCACGCGGCAGGCAGGCAGGCATGCGGCGGAACGTGAACACCCGAGACATGCTCCCGAGTTCTCCCGGGAGTGCCGGGAGTCCCGGGTACATGCGCCCCGGGGACAGCCCGAAGCTCTCCGTCGAGGACAGCCCACTGGTGCGTCTCAATCGTGATTGCGATCCGGTTCCGGACAGGACAGGACATTCTATGCCGTCGTTGAATCCCACAATCCGCACACGACTCCCACCTAACCCCTCCCACCCCCCATCTCCATCCACAGGCTTGGGTGCGCAGGAGTATGAGCAAGATCACGCTTGGAAAGATCACGGTGAACGACCTGGCGAACCGCGACCCCGGTGTAACGACCGAACCTGCTCTGACTTCGCCGCGAAGTTCACGCGTATGCTTGGAAAGAGGCGTGGAGCCCGCGATGCTGGTCCCGAAACGGTTCGAGGATTTCGCGGCGCCGAACTTAACCGCCGAGCACCAACGCGTGAAATGGGACAGGCACGAGCAGACACGGTTACAGCGAGTCGTGGTCCTGAACGAAGCGCGGGACAGGTTGCCCGAGGTTCCGGTGACGGAAGCGCGCTTGCCCGGCG
>MDSY01044853.1_pt1 | contig 20240 bp, 19 predicted proteins | sample 811131 | NCBI WGS metagenome assembly MDSY01 (sample SAMN05326643, study PRJNA326480) | marine metagenome | isolation source: seawater | place: Atlantic Ocean: South West | collected 2010
CCTTTTAATTCTCACAATACACTAAATATTTTTTGTGATATTTTGGATGCCGTTAAAAAAGATCCTTATGAAAGAGATCCAAGGGGTACAGCAAAAAAAGCTGAAGCTTATTTAAAAAAGACAGGTATCGGTGATAAAGCGTATTTCGGTCCAGAGCCTGAATTCTTCGTTTTTGACGATGTTAGATTTAAAAATGACATGAACGAAACTAGCTTCATGATTGATAGTTCTGAAGGTCCTTATAATACAGGTAAGAAATATGAAAATGGAAATATGGGACATAGACCTGGAGTTAAAGGAGGTTATTTCCCAGTCCCCCCTGTTGATAGTGCTCAGGATATGAGAGGAGAGTACTTAAAAGCTTTAAAAGATATGGGTGTTAAAGTAGAAAAACATCACCACGAAGTAGCTCCAAGCCAGCATGAACTCGGTTTATATTTTGGTACATTAACAGACATGGCAGATAATGTTCAATTATATAAATATGCAGTTCAAATGGTAACACATTCTTTTGGAAAAACAGCAACCTTCATGCCAAAACCAGTAAAAGGTGATAATGGATCGGGCATGCATTGTCATCAATCTATTTGGAAAGGAACTACACCAACTTTTATGGGCAATGAATATGCAGGACTTTCTAAAACAGCACTTTATTATATTGGTGGAATATTAAAACACGCTAAGGCAATTAATGCTTTTGCTAACGCAACTACAAATAGTTACAAAAGATTGATACCTGGTTTTGAGGCTCCGGTAATTCTTGCTTACTCTGCTAGAAATAGATCTGCATCTTGTAGAATTCCAATAATAAGTAATCCTAAATCAGCAAGAATGGAAATTAGGTTTCCTGATGCCGCGGGAAATCCCTACTTAACGTTTGCGTCAATGTTAATGGCTGGAATAGATGGAATAAAGAATAAAATTGATCCAGGTAAAGCTTTTGATAAAGACTTGTATTCTTTGACTGAAGATGAAGTTAAAAAACTTCCAACAGTATGTGGTTCTTTAAGAGAAGCTATGGAGTCATTAGATAAAGATAGAGAATTCCTTACAGTCGGAGGAGTTTTTACTGACGATCAAATTGACGCTTATATTGAACTAAAATTTCAAGAAATTTATAAATTTGAACATACGCCTCATCCAATTGAATTTGAAATGTATTACAGTGATTAAATTTTAAAAGACTCTCCGCATCCACAACGTTCTGTTTCATTTGGATTTTTAAATATAAATTGGGATGAAAATTTTTCTTTTTTATAGTCCATCTCTGTACCAAGAAGGTACATAATTGCATTTGGATCTATAAGTACTTTTACCCCTTTATCTTCAATAACTTCTTCGTTAGGTTTTATGTCTTTGGCGTACTCCATCATGTAAGACATACCTGCACATCCGCCAGCTTTTACTCCTACCCTCACTCCAATCGTAGCCTTGTCAGCTGTTGACATAATTTCTTTAATTCTTGAAGCAGCTTCTTCACTTAATTTAATTGCTTTTTCACTCATAAATTTAATTCTAATTTTGCAGATTCTGACATTTTATCTTTAGTCCAAGGAGGATCCCAAACTAATTTAAGATCTACTTCAGTTACCCCTTCGACATTCATTATATTATCTTTAACCATTTTTGGCAAACTCTCTGCAACTGGGCAATTAGGGGTAGTAAGTGTCATTTCTACAAATGCTTTGTCACCATTTTTTACTTCAATTTTGTAAATTAAACCTAACTCATAAATATTTACTGGTATTTCAGGATCGTAAATTTTTTTTATTTCATCAATTATTTTTTTTTTTAAATCAGTCATTATTAGTTCTTTAAAGCTGCTATTACTGTATGCCAAGCCATAGTAGCGCATTTAACACGCATTGGAAATTTTTTAACACCAGATAAAGACATAATAGTAGTTTTTTGGTCTTCACTTAAGCTATTTAATGAAATTTTTTCTTCATTTTTGATCATCTCTAAGAAATCACTTATTATTATCTTAACGATATTGAAGTCTTTACCTTTTATTGTTTCTGTAAGAATTGAAGCAGACGCCAATGATATGGCACATCCTTCTCCTACAAAGCTTATATCTTCAACTTTTTTCTTTTCATCAACTTTTAAAAAAATTTGAATTTTGTCACCACAGAGAGGGTTGTGTCCTTTGGCGTCTCTATTAAATTTATCACATTGCCCTTTATTTCTAGGATTCTTTCCATGATCTAATATTATTTCTTGATATAGTTCTTTTAATTCCATTTATACATCAAATACTTTCTTGCAATTTTCGATAGCATTACAAAGTGTATCTATATCCTCTTTCGAATTATAAACTCCAAGTGATGCTCTTGCTGTAGCTGAAATTCCCAATTTTTCATGTAAAATTTGACAGCAGTGGTGACCCGCACGAATTGCAACACCATCGCCATCTAATATAGTGGCGATATCATGTGGGTGTATATTTTTTATTGTAAAAGAAATAACAGAACCTCTTTGTTTTGGAGATCCAATAATTTTGACAGAATTATTTTTTTTTAATTTTTCTAATCCATACTCCATAATCTCATTTTCATGTTCGTAAATATTATTAATGCCTATTTTTTCTATAAAATTGATTGCTTCTGAAAAGCTAACCACCTCAGCTGTCTGCATAGTTCCTGGTTCAAATTTTGTGGGTGTCTCAGCATAAGTAATTTTATCTTTTTTAACTTCATCTATCATCCCACCACCTCCTTGGTATGGCGGTAAAATATCTAACCATTTTTTTTTAGCATAAAGAATTCCTAGACCATTTGGACCGTACATTTTATGACAAGATATTGCGTAGAAGTCACAATCGAGACTCTGCATATCAATATGCAAGTGGGGCGCTCCTTGAGTTCCATCAACTAACACTGGAATTTTTTTCTTTCTTGCTAAATCAACGATTTTTCTAATAGGTACAATTGCACCAGTAACATTTGATAAATGAGTAATTGCAATCATTTTAGTTTTATCAGAAATAAGTTTTTTTATTTCATCAATTTCAACTTCTCCACTTTCATTTACTGGTGCAAATTTTATAACAGCCTTTTTCTTTTCTCTAATAAAGTTCCAAGGAACATAGTTAGAGTGATGTTCAAGTTCTGTTATTAGGATCTCGTCCCCCTCATTGATAAACTTTTCACCATAAGTAGAAGCAACTAAATTAATAGCCTCTGTTGCTCCCTTAGTAAAAATAATTTCTTCTCTAAATTTGGCATTTATATATTTTTGAACTTTATCTCTTGTTTCCTCAAATCTGTTTGTCGCCTTAACAGCTAAAGAATGTACGCTTCTTCCAACATTTGAATACTCAGTTTCGTAAAAATTTGATATTCGTGAGATAACTGATTTAGGTTTTTGAGAGGAATTGGCACTATCTAAATAAACTAAAGGTTTTCCATTAATTTTTTGCTTAAATATAGGGAATTCAGACTTTATATTTTTAATATCCATAAATTTGTCTGTCTAGATTTTTTTCTATAAATTTTTTAATACAGGTGTCAGAAATTGAATTTGCAATTTCAAATAAAAAAGCTTTAGTAAGTAAGTCTTTTGCGTCTTTTTTTGAAATGCCTCTTGTCATTAAATAATAAATTGAATCTTCGTTCATAGAACCTGATGTTGAGCCATGCGAACATTTTACATCATCAGCATAAATTTCTAGTTCTGGTTTGGCGTTAAATTCTGAAGAATCTTCTAGTAAGAGAGCTTTACTCAACTGATAAGCATCAGTTTTTTGAGCTATATCTTTTACAAATATTTTACCTTGATAAGCACTTTTGCAATTTTTATTTAAAACATTTTTTATTTTTTGATAACTTTTACAATTAGGCTTAAGATGATTAATTAAAGTTTTAACTTCTTGTTGGCAATCAACATCTAAGAACAAGGCTGATTGTATGTCACATTCTGCATTTTCACCGTTTATGTCTATATCCTGTTCAATTCTTTTAAACTTTACGCCTGAAGAAAAAATGCAGTCTGTATATTTTGAGCTTTCACTTTGAGATACTTTTACATACTTGTAGTAAAAGCCATTGCATTTAGAACTTTGTACAGTGTAATTATTAAAAGATGAGTTTTTTCCTATAAAAATTCTTGTACAATTATTGTGAACAAATTTATTTTCTGAAGAATTTGAATAAATTTCTACTAAATTAAGATCAGAATCATCTTTTAATATAATTCTATTTTTATTATTAATTATCTTATTTTGTAAATTAGCATCAAAATAATTATAAACTATAAGAGGCTTTTTAAATTTATAACCGCTTGAAACTTCTAAAGAAAATCCTCCTTCTGATAAAGCATTGTTAAGATTGATTAAAGAATTTTTGGCGTTGGTTTCGTTTAGTGATTCTTCTTTGTATACTAAAATACTAATTTTACTGGTTTCTTCATATTTAAAATTACTAGATTTTAAAACACCATTTAATAATTCAACTGAATTATGTTCAAAATCGTTTATTAATTTTTTATCTTTATTAGCGCCTTGATGATCGACAGCTAACTCTAATTTTTCAAAATTTTCATTTATTATTTGATTTAAATCAGTAAATTTCCAATCTTCCATTCTTTTATTTGGAAAACCTTTGTTTTGAAATAATTCTAGGCTTTTTTCTCTAAAGTTTTTTTCTTTTAAAGAAATATTTTCTAAATTATTGAGATTAAAATTTTCAATCATTTTAATTATAAATTAGAATATCCTGATTTTTCTAATTCTTGACCTAGTTTACTATCTCCAGTTTTCACTATTTTACCTTTAGACAAAACATGTATGAAATCCGGCTTTATATAATCTAATAGTCTTTGATAATGTGTAATTATTAAAAAAGCATTATCTTTTGTTTTTGATGAATTGACTCCATCAGCAACTATTCTTAACGCATCTATGTCTAGACCAGAGTCTGTTTCATCTAAAATTGATAGTTTTGGTTCTAGTAATTTCATTTGTAAAATCTCATTTTTTTTTTTCTCTCCTCCAGAAAATCCAACATTAAGCTGCCTTGATAAAAATTTTTCGTCTATTCCAAGTTCTTTTGATTTTACTTTAACTTTTTTTAGAAAGGTTAGCGTGTCTAATTCTTTCTGGCCTCTAGCTTTTCTTATGGCATTTAAAGAAGTTCTTAAAAAGTTATTTGTATTTACTCCTGGAATTTCTAAAGGATATTGAAATGCAAGAAACATGCCCTTTTGTGCTCTTTCTTCTATGGGTAGTTTATTTAAATCTTCTCCATTAAATATAATATTTCCTGAACTTTCGTATCCGTTTTTTCCTGACAGAACATTTGCTAGAGTGCTCTTTCCAGAACCGTTAGGACCCATGATTGCATGTACTTCTCCAGATTTTATATTTAAATCTATACCGTCTAATATAAATTTATCATTTATTGAAGTTTTTAAGTTTTCAATTTTTAACATTAGCCTACACTTCCTTCTAAGCTAATAGATACTAATTTTTGAGCCTCAACTGCAAATTCCATCGGCAATTGTTGTAAAACTTCCTTGCAAAATCCATTAACTATAAGGCTAATGGCTTCTTCTTGGTTAAGGCCTCTTTGATTGCAATAAAAAAGCTGCTCTTCATTAATTTTTGTTGTGGTTGCCTCATGCTCAATTGTTGAAGAAGCATTTTTATTCCTCATATATGGAACTGTATGAGCGCCACATTTATTACCCATCAATAATGAGTCACACTGAGTGTAATTTCTTGAATTTAAAGCCTTTGAGTTTATATCAACTAAACCTCTATACGTATTATCTGCATTGCCTGCTGAAATTCCTTTGGAAATAATTTTACTTTTAGTATTTTTTCCTAAGTGTATCATTTTTGTTCCTGTGTCTGCTTTTTGATGATTGTTTGTAATTGCGATTGAGTAGAATTCTCCAACAGAGTTATCACCTTGTAAAATACAGCTAGGATATTTCCAGGTAATAGCTGATCCAGTTTCTACTTGTGTCCAAGAAATTTTAGAATTTTTTCCTCTACATGCGCCTCTTTTTGTTACAAAATTATAGATACCACCTACTCCATCTTTGTCACCTGGGTACCAATTTTGTACAGTAGAATATTTTATTTCAGCATCATCTAAAGCTATAAGCTCAACGTTAGCTGCATGTAATTGATTCTCATCTCTCATTGGTGCTGTACAACCCTCTAAATAACTTACGTAACTTCCTTTGTCTGCGATAATTAAAGTTCTTTCAAATTGACCCGTTTCTGAAGCATTAATTCTAAAATAAGTTGAAAGCTCCATAGGACACCTAACATTTGGCGGTATATAAACAAAAGAACCATCTGTAAAAACCGCTGAATTAAGAGTTGCAAAATAATGATCACTAATAGGAATAACTGAGCCAATATATTTTTTAACTAAATCTGGATGTTTTATTATAGCCTCAGAAATTGGACAAAATATTATTCCTTTTTTCGTTAATTCATCTTTAAATGTTGTTGCAACTGATACGGAATCAAAAACTGCATCAACTGCCACTCCACTTAATCGTTTTTGTTCTTGTAGGGGGATTCCAAGTTTTTTATAAGTTTCAATAAGTTTTGGATCTACTTCGTCTAAACTTTTTGGTTTGTCTGATAAACTCTTTGGAGCTGAATAATAATAGAGATTTTGGTAATCTATTTTTGGATACTTTGGCTTCTGCCAATTTGGTTCCTTTAATTTTTTTAATCTATTAAAGGCTTTTAACCTCCATTCGAGCATCCATTTAGGTTCTTTTTTAATGTTGGAAATAAATTTTATTGTATCCTCATTTAATCCTTTTGGAGCTCTAATATTTTCTATATCGGTTGTGAAACCGTATTTATAATCTTGATTTGTATCTATATCTTTTTGAGTTTTCATAATATTAACGCTTACTTTTATCAATTAAATCTTCTAATTTAATTTTTTCAAAAAAACTATTTATATGCTGTTCTAAATCATCCCATAAATTATGAGTTATGCATTTCATTGTTTTGTGATTACAGCCTTTTTTAGATTCTTTTTTACAATTTAAAGTTTTAACAGTTTCATCTACAGCGAAAATAATATTTGATAATTTTATTTCTGAAGCAGGTTTGTCTAAAATATAACCACCATTTGAACCTCTAATACTTTTAACTAAATTTTTAGTTTTTAATTTTAAAAATAATTGTTCTAAGTAAGATTGTGAAATATTTTGCCGCAAAGAAATCTCAGTAAGACTAATTGGTTTGTCATTACTATAAGATGCTAAATCTGCCATAGCCATAACTGCGTATCTGCCTTTAGTAGTAAGTTTCATAAATGACCCTTGTATTATAACAATTAATTAACAATTCCTAGTAAATTAGTAAGGTTTAAAAAAAAAAAATTGCCGCGTTAAAACATGTTATAAGTCTACTCTTTTTTTGAAAATAATAATCATTACTAATAAATGAAACCAAAAAGTATAGAGATATTCATACCTGGACCAGCTGGAAGATTAGAAGCAAGATATTATAAAAATCCAAAATTTGGATCACCAGTTGCAATAGTTTTACAGCCTCATCCACAGTATGGTGGAACGATGAATAATAAAATTGTTCAACTTACATATAATATTTTTTTAGAAAATGGTTTCTCTGTTATTAAAGTTAATTTCAGAGGTGTGGGGAAAAGTGATGGTATTTTTGATAATGGCCAAGGTGAATTGTCGGACGCGGCCGCAGCATTAGACTGGATTGAAAGAGAAAATCTGGACTATAGTCAGTGCTGGGTTTCTGGTTTTTCTTTTGGTGCTTTGATTTGTATGCAATTGATTATGAGAAGACCAGAAGTAAATAATTTTATAGCATTGTCTCCTCAACCAAATGTATACGATTTTTCATTCCTAGCCCCATGTCCTACCTCTGGTCAAGTAATATATAGCGACTCAGATGAATTAGTAACGAAAGAAAGTATAGAGGAACTGGATAAGAGAATTAAAAATCAAAAAGGTATAGAAGTTTTATTTTCAAAAGTTAAAGATGCAAATCATTTTTTTAAGGGAAAAGAAGAAGATTTAAAAATTGAAATAGAAAAATATATTAAAGAAAAAACTGCTCTTATTTAATATCAGCTAAATCACCCCCGGTGCATGGAAAATTGACACCCGTAGTACTTGGGTAAGTAATAGGTTTATTTAGTAACGATCTTATTGACAAATATCCAAAGGCTTGAGATTCTATAAAGTCACCTTGTTGATTGAGTTCATCTATATTCACAGTTGTTATTTGAGATAGAAATTTAATTCTATCATAAATATAAGTATTTTTTCTTCCGCCACCCACTAAAATAATTTTTTTTGGCTTTGCTTTAAAGTTTGAAAAGGAATTTACTATGCTTCGGCAAGTAAGTTCAGAAAGAGTAGTTACCGAATTTTCAAAAGATAAACCTCTTATTATTGAAAGACTAAAATCATTTACGTCTAAAGTTTTTGGTGGTTTTAACAAATAGTATGGGTCATTTAAAAAATTTTCAAGTATGATTTCGTTATAATTTCCTTTTTGAGCTATCTTTCCATCCAGATCTAAAGAAGTATTATTATTAGATTTTATTTTAACATACTTATCTATAAGGCAATTTCCCGGACCACTATCAAAACTTAAAATATTTTCTTCGTTGTCTATATAAGTTATATTTGCTATGCCCCCTATATTTACAAATACCACAGGTAAATCTAATTTCATTTTTTTTTGTAATAACTTGTGAAAAAGAGGTGTAAGTGGAGCGCCTTGTCCTCCATTTTTTATATCATTATTTCTAAAATTATAAATTACCTTCTTATTTGTTTCTTTGCTCAACAAGTGTCCATCACCTAATTGTAAAGATATTTTTTCTTTAAAATTGTGGTAAATAGTCTGTCCGTGAAGTCCAATTATATCTATGTCTTCTAATTCAATGTTTGATTTTTCTACAATCTTTCTAACCGCCTCTAAATGTAACAGTGTGATTTTTTTTTCTAATCCTTCTACTAAAAGTTTATTTTTGGCAACGTCCTGTAACGAAATAATTTTGTCTTTTAAATTAACGATATCCGATATAATTTTATTATCATAAGAAATATAATTATTTTGTATTAATTTAAGCTCTTGATCTCCGTCAGATTGAATAATAGAGGCATCTATGCCGTCTAATGAAGTTCCGCTCATTAAACCTATGGCTGTTAAGAGTTTACTCATAATAATTATTTAATTTACAATAATTATTGTGTAATAGTAATTTTTAAGTAAACAATCTATGAAAAACTTTTTAACTGAAATAACCTCAAGAGACCTGTTTCACCAATGCACTAATTCAGAAAAACTTTCTGAAATATCAAACAAAAGCTCAATTAAAGCCTATATTGGATTCGATTGTACAGCTCCTAGTTTACATGTTGGTAGCCTACTTCAGATAATGTGTTTAAGGTTTTTACAAAAACATGGGCACCAACCTATAGTTTTGTTGGGGGGGGGAACTACTTTAATTGGAGATCCGTCAGGCAAAGACACTACAAGAAAAATTTTAGAAAATAAAACTATTAAAAATAATATTAAAAAGATTAAAGCAATTTTTCAAAAGTTACTAGATTTTAAGAAGATCAAAACAAAACCTATTTTTGTAGATAACTCAGATTGGTTAACTAAATTAAAATATATAGATTTTTTAAGAGAAGTTGGAAAAAACTTTACAATCAATAGAATGTTAAGTTTTGATAGTGTTAAAATTAGATTAGAGAGAGAGCAATCACTAAGTTATATGGAGTTTAATTATATGATTCTTCAGGCTTATGACTTTTACAAACTAAATAAAGATTACAAATGTACATTACAGATTGGAGGTTCTGATCAGTGGGGAAATATAGTTAATGGTGTAGAGTTAATTAGAAAAATGAGTCAAAAAGAATCTTTTGGGTTAACAACTCCTCTGATAACTTTATCATCTGGAGCAAAGATGGGTAAAACAGAAAAAGGTGCTATTTGGTTAGACAAAAAACTTTTTTCTCCATATGACTATTGGCAATTTTGGAGAAATACATCAGACGCAGATGTGGTTAGATTTTTAAAATATTTTACTGAAATAGAAATTACTAAATTAACTCAGATTATAGCGGATGAAAAGAATATAAATAATTTAAAGATTCTACTAGCAAATGAAGCAACGAAGATTTTACACGGTGAAAAAGCTTCAAAAAATTCTGAAAAAACAGCTAAAGAAACATTTGCAAATAAAGGGGTTGGAGAAAATCTTCCAGAAATTATAATTTCAAAATTAAAGTTAAGTAATGGACTTACTTTAATTGATTTACTCACATTAAATAACATAATGACCTCTAAAAGTGAAGCACGTAGAGCAATTAAAAATAATGGAATTAAGATAAATGACTTTTTAATAAACGATGAAAAAAAAATTATTAATCTAAATGATTTTATAAATGAGAGTTATATGAAATTATCTTACGGTAAAAAAAAACATTATATAGTTAAAATAATTTAATTATTTTTTTTTTTTTCTAAAGCCTTAGTGATAAATCTTGGTGTTAAAGTTTTAATAGGATTTACTGTTGTTTTTATTTTATTAGGCATACCTTTCATTTTAAAACTTACACCAAATACTCCTTCGCCAATTTCTTTACCAATTAAAATATTTCCAATTATTGGTATTTTAGAAATTAGTTTATTCAATTCTTTAGCAGGTACCATTGAACCTCTTAAACTTACAAGTCCTGTCTTGTCAATATAGCCATCTATTAAAATTGATATACTTGATCCGACTGCATACAGTTCTAATATTTCTAACTTTTCATCATTTTGTCTAAATTTAATTTCTAAAATATCAAAACTAATACCGTCACCAGAAAGAAGATCCGCAGCTCCACGAAAATCCGCTAAAGCCAATAATTTGGCGAAAGCAGGTGCGTCAACTACTTTGAAATTGTAAATTTGCAAATTTGAATTTGAAGATAAGTTATCATACATGGAGGTAAACAATAGATTGCCTCCCTTAAGTCCATTAAAAAAACTAAATTCCGAAAGCAAAGGTTTGGGCAAATCTGAATATATTTCTAGATTTTTTAAATTTGAATTCTTAATTTTTTTTAGCGTAATATCTAAATGTTTGTTTTGAGAAAAGTCACTTTTAGAAGATATTTTAACGAATTTACCTTTTTCTATTTTTCCTAATAAACGAAAATTGTTAATTTCAGCGTTAAGATTATTTACTATTTTTTTTATATTTATATCGATGTCTTTGTTAATTTTACTGAATAAAATATTTTTATTATTTTTTTTTTTAATTTCTTTCACTAAGTTTGTAGAGTCGAATTTAGATCCGTTTACGAGTATTTTTTTATTTAGCGTTATTTTAAAATTATTGTTTTCTTCATTTTTTTTAAAAGTCTTAACTTTGATTTCGTTAAAGCTTTCAATTAATTTATTTTGAATAATTTTTACTTCTTTGAAATTTATTTTACTATTCTCCTCAACATATTCTAGATTTTTGATATTTATTTTATTTTGTTTTGCCTGAATAATAAATTTTATACTAGACTTTTTATCTTTACTTTTTTTATAATTTAATAAATCTAATTTTATAAATTCACTAAAATCTAGCTCGATTTCGTGAAGAAATTTATTTTTATCTATAACAGTTCTAATTTTATATTTTTCAAAAATTTTATTTTTATCTAGGCTATATTTTCCAGAAACTTGAATAATTTTTTTTTTATTTTTTTTATACTCAAACTTAATGTTTGTTTTATCTAGCTTTAGTTCTGAAAATTTTTTATTAAAAATAAAAGAGTCTATTTTATTCTTTAATAATATTTCTAAGCTTTTAAAATCTGAATTTACGCTAATTCCATAGTCTAGTAACTTAAGCCTTTTTGAAAAATTAAAATTAAACTTAATCGAAATATTTCCTTTTCCCCTAATTTTATTTTCTAAAATTTTTAATTTATTTGAATTTGGTATTATATTTTTAAGTTTTTTATTATTGAGATCTATATTGCTGTTTATAAAACCATCTATAATATAATTTTCTTGATTCTCTATCTTTATTGAACCGTTGGTTATAGGTAGCCCTTTAATCTTTGCGTTTATTGAATTTATTAATATAAGATTCTTATCAGCGACAAAATTAAAGCTTGAGTTTATTAGTTTGTAATCTTTAGCAATATCAATATCAATATTTTTTGAATTTCCTTTTGCTTTATAATCTTCTACTTTAAAATTTTCAGTAAAACTAAAATCAAATTCACTACTAATATTACCATTTTTTATATTGTTTAAAATGAAGCTTTTAAAATTAGAAGGTTTAATTCTTATTGCAAAATTTTGTATGGTTTTTACCTGCAAGTTTTCAACGGATAAGTTTAATTTTTTTATATAAATTTTTGCTTTTATTAATGAGGGAACATGAAGGTAAATTTTAATTTTTTTTAACGGTATAGTAAATTCTTTATATTCTAATTCTACTTCTTTAGTTAAAAAATATAAGTCTAATTTTTTAATATCTATTTTTATTTTTATTTTTTTTAACTTTAGATTAACATTTGACTCTTTTTTCTTTATTGTTTGTTCAATTATATTATTAAATTTATCCGTCTCGTATCCTTTTACTGATAGAAACGTTATAGCAATTGATAAAATAATAAAGATTACTATAAAAATATATTTTGCAACAGTTTTCATTATTTTCTCGTTATTCCAGCTTTGATAAATATATCTATGTTGCCATTTAACACATCTTCAGGATTAGTGCTTTCTATTTTATTTTTTAAGTCCTTAACGAGTTGGTAAGGCTGTAAAACATAAGATCTTATTTGATGACCCCAACCTATATCAGTTTTTGTACTAACATTAATTTGAGCCTCCTCATCTCTTTTTTGAATTTCATGTTCATAAAGTCTTGCTTTTAACATTTTAAAGCAAGTTTCTTTGTTTTTATGTTGAGATCTTTCGTTCTGACATTGAACTACAATTTTCGTAGGTAAATGTGTTATCCTTACTGCGCTGTCTGTGGTGTTTACGTGTTGCCCTCCTGCACCGCTAGATCTGTATGTGTCTATTCTTAAATCTTTTTCATCAATATCAATTTCTATTTCATCATCCACAGCTGGATATACCCAAATACTTGCAAAACTAGTATGTCTTCTTGCGCCGCTATCAAATGGAGATATTCTTACTAATCTATGAACGCCAGATTCATTTTTCATTAAACCATAAAGATATTCACCTTCAACTTTTAAGGTTGATGATTTTATTCCAGCCTCTTCACCTCTGTGTTCACTAATTATTTGATATTTATAAGATTTTTTCTCAAACCATTTCAAATACATTCTTCTCAACATTTCAGCCCAATCTTGACTTTCAGTTCCTCCAGCACCTGCATGAATTTCTAAATAAATATCAAGACCATCATTTTCCCCTGATAAAAAACATTTAACTTCGTTGTCTTTAACTTCTGAAGAGATGTCCTCTAGCTGTCTGTTGCAGTCAATTATAATTTCATCATTTCTTTCTTCAACGCCTAATTTGTGTAGATCTTCTATATTCTGAATATTTACATTTGACGCTTTAAATGATTTTAAGATATCTTCGTATAATTTCTTTTCTTTTACTACTTTTTTGACTCTTTTTTTATCTTTCCAAAAATCTTCTTTAGAAAAAATATCGCTTAGCTCTATTAGTTTTAATTCTATCTTGTTGTTCTCAAAGATACCCCCTAATATTGGTAAGTGATTTTTTTATATTGTTAATTTTTGTTTCAAAAGTTTCCATTAATAAAATTGTCTAAACTTTATTAATTTATCATAATTATTTGATATATTTAAATTCTTATTATTGAGTTTGTTAATATCTCTCAATTTGAAAGCTTCAATAATAGCTTTAGGGCTGCCAAATTCTTCCTGTTCTCCTGTATCGTAATTTACAGGTGCAAAATAAATCCCTTTTGGTATTGGAAATTGTTTAAAATCTTCTTTATATAACGCTGACTTTATAAAATTTTTAAAAATTGGAAGAGCTGCTTTTGATCCAGTTTCGTATTTCCCTAGAGACCTTGGGTTGTCAAAACCTACATAAACTCCTACAACTAAATCAGTTGTGTATCCAATAAACCATGCATCTAAATTATTGTTAGTAGTACCCGTTTTGCCTGCAATTGGAACTTTTAAATCTCTTAATTTTTTGCCAGTACCTCTTTTTATAACTCCCTCTAAGATAGAAGTAATTTGATAAGCGGTTTCTTCACTAATTACTTGTTCATAATTGTCAGTAATAGTTGGTAATTCAATTTGGGATTCAATAATTCTGTCGCAACCAACGCAAGCTCTTTTATCAGAGTTAAATATTGTATTACCTCTTCTGTCCTGAATTCTGTCAATCAAGATAGGTTTAATTTTTTTTCCACCATTAACAAATGAAGCGTAGGCAGACGTTATATCTAATAATGTTGTTTCAGCTGATCCTAAAGAAACTGACATAAGTTCTGGTATATCTTCATAAATTTTTAAATCTTGAGATAGTTTTAAAATTTTTTTCAAGCCAAGCGTCTCTGATATTCTGACTGTCATTAAATTCCTTGAATACTCTATTCCTTTTCTTAACGTTGATGGACCGTAGAATTTTTTTCCATAATTTTCCGGCTTCCAGTTTTTTAAACCAATACCTTGCTCAGCAGTAAAAGGAGCGTCTAAAACTATTGAGTTTGGAGCATAATTGTTCTCTAGCGCGGAGGCATATACAAAAGGTTTGAAGGCAGAACCGGGCTGCCTTTTGGCTTGAGTAGCTCTGTTGAATTCACTTGATTTAAAACTAAACCCACCAACTAATGCTTTAATTTTTCCATTAAATGGATTCAAAACAACTATAGCACCATTTACATCAGGGTATTGTTTTAGTTTCCATAAAAAGTTATTTTTTTTTAAATATACGACGTCACCAATTTTAAAAGAGTTATGAATATTTTTTTTAATTGCCCATTCTATATCGTTAGATTTGATAATTCCTTGTTCTTTTGTATTAATAATTTTAAATACAAAACCTGAGTCACTTACATTTATTATTTCTCCTATCGACCATTCTAAAGTAGGATCTAATTTAATTTTTTTTATTTTTTTCTTCCAATTGCTATCTTCTAACTTGTTAACTATTGGACCTCTCCAGCCATGTCTCTGGTCGTAAGATTCTATGCCTTCTCTTAAAGATTTTTGTGCATTAATCTGATAATTTACGTTAAGAGGAACTTTGATAACCAAACCATCCGCATATAGTTTTTTAAATCCATAGCTTTCATTTGTAATTCTTCTAACTTCTTCTGAGTAAAAGTTTGCTTCATTTAATAATTTTATTTTTCTTTTTTTTAAAATAATTTTTTTGTTTTTTAATTTTTGAAGGTCTGCTTTTTTGACATATCCATTTTCACTTAAATTATTTAGCACTAAATCTCTTCTAATCTTAGCCTCTTCAATATGCCGGAATGGGTTATATTTGCTTGGTGCTTTAGGAAGGGCAGCCAATAATGCTGACTCGATATAATTTAATTCTTTTACTGACTTATCAAAATATTCCAAGCTGGCCGCAGCTATGCCGTAAGTTCCCTCCCCTAAATAGATCTGATTTAAATAAAGCTCCAGTATTCGCTCTTTTGTATAAGCTCTTTCAATTCTAAATGCTAAAATTGCTTCTTTGATTTTTCTTTTAATCGAAACTTCGTTTGTTAATAAAAAGTTTTTTGCAACTTGCTGTGTAATTGTTGAGGCTCCCTCAAGTCTTTTGTTTTGTAAAATATTTTTAAAATTATTAACCACGGCTCTCATTATTCCTCTTGCGTCAATGCCAGGGTGGCTAAAGAAATTTTTATCTTCAGCTGAAAGAAAAGAGTTAATTACTTTGATCGGTATAGAATCATAAGGAATAAAAAGTCTTTTTTCAAGAGCATACTCCGCTAACAATGTTCCGTCTTCTGAGTATACTCTGCTAGAAACTGGCGGTTGATATGTAGCTAATTTTTTATAGTCTGGAAGACCAGAGGAAAAATACCAAAGTGCTGAAAAAGCCATTAAAAATAAAAAAACTACAATAGCTATTCCTATCTTTATTGAAAAATTTAAGTATTTGATCATTGGTTATTGAAAGATAAAGCTTTAATTCTGGCTATCTTAAGGCATTTTTATCTTTAATAATTCGTGATATTTGCAAAAAAATTTTATATAATAGGCGTTACTAATATGAAAAAATTCACAAAAAAATTATCTAAAACGTTAAAAGGAATTCAAATTAAATGGAAAAAAATTTATATATTGATGCTTCGCATCCTGATGAAACAAGAATTGTTCTTAAGTCAAATTCTTCAATTGAAGAATATGAATATGAAGACAAGAACAAGTTAAACTTTAAAAACAATATTTACTTAGGAACTGTAAGTCGTGTTGAGCCATCCTTGCAAGCTGCATTTATTAATTTTGGTCGTCAGAGGCATGGTTTTCTAGCTTTTAATGATGTCCAATCTGACTACTATCAAATACCTACTGATGACAAGGAAAAGTTGCAGGAAGCAGAAGAAAAGATAAGAGAAGATTTAAAAAACACAAGCTCCGAAGAATTAAATAACGCAGACGTTAACGGGAACGTACAAAAAGAATCTGAATTAGATGAAAATGGCTTAAGTGATATAAATGAAGATAATTTAAAAACTAGACAAGGGCTAGATGATAAATCTAGTGACGAAGTCAGCTCTATTGCAACAAAAAATAAAAATGTACCTGGAAATAATAAAAATAATTATAGGGAAAAATTGGGAAATACCTATGGTTTAAGAAGATATAGAATTCAAGAAGTGATCAAACCAGGACAAGTTCTATTAATACAAGTATTAAAAGAAGAAAGAGGGCAAAAAGGAGCTGCATTAACTACTTTCATATCATTAGCAGGTAAATATATGGTTTTGATGCCTAATACCGCGAAAGGAGGAGGAATATCCAGAAAAATTTTTAATTCTTCAGACAGAAATAAAATGAGAAAAATTTTAAATGAAATAGAAATTCCTAAAAGCATGGGTGTTATCGTGCGTACAGCGGGAGCAAACAAAACTAAAAATGAAATAGAGAAAGATTTTCAAAATACTGCTGCTACTTGGGATCAAATTAAAAATAAAGCTGTAGAATCTAGCGCTCCTTCACTTATATACGAAGAGGGAGATATAATTAAAAGAGCTTTAAGAGATATTTATGACAATGAAACTAAAAATATCTATATTGATGGTAATGAAGGTTACAAAAAAGCAAAAGCTTTCATGAAAGAACTTGTTCCTAAAAATGTTAAATTTATAAAAAAATACACCGGAAAAATTCCATTATTTCATGATGCGGGTATTGAACGTGACTTAAATAATATTTTTGAACCAGAAGTAAAGCTTAAATCAGGCGGGTATTTGGTGATCAACCCAACAGAGGCTCTAGTGGCTATTGATATAAATTCTGGACAATCAACGAAACAAATTAATATAGAAAAGACAGCTTTGAATACAAATCTTGAAGCTGCAGAAGAAATTTCTAAACAGATTAAAGTTAGAGACCTTTCTGGATTAATAGTTATTGACTTTATAGATATGGTTAATTTTTATAACCGAAGAATGGTTGAAAGAAAAATGAGAGAGAGTATTAAAAAAGATAGAGCAAGAATTCAAATCGGTAAGATAAGTAATTTTGGTCTGTTAGAAATGACCAGACAAAGACTTAGAGAGGGATCTGTAAAATGGGAAACAAACCTATCTATGGAGTCTTTTTCTCAAAAAATTATTAAAAAAATTGAAATGCTAGCTTTTACAAATAAAACAAAAATTATTGTCGCTCATGTTCCAGAGAAAATTAAATTATATATTGATACAATTTTAAAAAAAGAGATTGAGTATTTTCAGAAAAAATTTAATTATAAAATTGAATTTATAGCTGACCCAGAATTAATCATTCCCGAATATAAGATTAATCTACTAAATAAGAGTAAAAAATTAGTTAATAAGATAGAGGTCTTAAACAAGATTGAAGGTTTAGTGTCCGCTACATCTAATTCTGTTGAAAAAAAGGATATTAAAAAAAGTGATAATAAAATTGTTAAAATTGCAAAAAATAAGAAAATAGAAAAAGTAAAAAAATCTTTAGTTAAAAAAAAATCAAAATCTCCACGAACTCTTTGGATGAGAAAGAAAAAAAAGTAATTTAAATCAAGCCTTTTTTTGGAGAGCTAGCTACACCTAAAAAATTTTTTTCCATTCTTACTGCTAAAAAAGATTGTCTGCCTGATATAACAGCATTTTTAAAAGAATTTGCCATAAGTATTGGATTTTTTGCTTTTGCTATAGCGCTATTAATCAAGACTCCATTACAACCTAGTTCCATTGCTATGGTTGCGTCAGAAGCAGTTCCTATTCCTGCATCCACTATTACTGGTATTTTACTCTGATTGATGATCAGCGATAAATTAATTTTATTTTGTATTCCCAGGCCAGACCCAATAGGAGAGGCCAAAGGCATAACAGCGGAGGCTCCAATATCTTCCAGTTTTCTTGTTAACAATGGATCGTCCGTACAATAAACCAAAACTTTAAAACCTTCTTTGACTAAAATTTTTGTTGAATCAATGGTTTCAAGCATATTTGGATACAGTGTTTTCTTGTCACCCAAAACTTCAAGTTTGACCATTTTCCATCCACCCATCTCTCTTGCTAAACGGAGTGTTCTTAAAGCTTCTTTTGAATTAAAACATCCGGCTGTATTTGGAAGATAGGTAATTTTTTTTGGATCGATATAATCCATTAAAAGTGGTTTTTTTTTATCTAGTATATTAACTCTTCTTACTGCAACAGTAACCATATCAGCCCCAGATGCTTTAATGGCTTTAGCAGTTTCATTAAGACTTTTATACTTACCGGTGCCAACAATTAATCTTGAATTAAATATTTTGTTTGCTATTTTAAAAACATCTTTTTTCAATTTAAGTTATCCCCCACCTATAAAATGCACAACTTCTATTATATCGTTATTTTTTAAAAGTTTTTTTTTATAAAATTGTTTTGGAACTATTACCCCGTTTAACTCAATCGCAACTTTTTTTTTATCTAATTTATACAAATCTAATAAATTAGACAAATAAACCTTTTGTTTTATAGTTATTTTTTTACCATTTAATTGTATTTTTGCCATATTTAAGATATTTTATTATTCTATATCATACGAATGAAAAATAAAATTATTGTTATTAATGGTCCAAACCTTAACCTTTTAGGAGAGAGAGAAAAAGAAAAATATGGCACTAACACTATAGAAAAACTAGAGGCAGATTGTTTAAAATTTGCGAAAAATATCGATTTAAAAGTTACCTTTGCGCAGTCAAACGTTGAAGGCGAGATTGTTAACTTAATTCAAGATTCAAGGTCAAAATACGACGGTTTGATAATTAATGCAGCAGCTTATACACATACATCGGTTGCAATAAGAGATGCTCTAGCAATTATTAAAGTACCGATTATAGAGTTACACATAACTAATATTTACAAAAGAGAAGATTTCAGGCATAAGTCACTTATTAGTGATTTAGCAACTGGAATAATTTGCGGGTTTGGTGTGAAAGGATACATTATGGCAATAGACGCTATGAAAAAAAATTTAATTAAATGAAAATTGATAAAAAATTAATAAAAGAATTAGTTGATAATTTAGAAGAGTTTAATCTTACTGAGCTTGAATATCAAGATGGTGATAAAAGAATAAAAGTTTCAAAAGGATCTACAATCATAAATAACAATAAAAAAACAAATGAAACTATTACTGCTAATAAAGATACCTCAAAAGAAAATGAATTAAGTGTTAAATCTCCAATAATCGGTACGGTGTATTTAGCCGCTGAACCTGGGGCAAAAAAATTTATCGAAGTCGGAGATAAAATTAAAAAAGGACAAACAATTATGATTGTTGAAGCGATGAAAACAATGAATCATGTTTCATCTACATCTGATGGAGTGGTGACAAAGATTCTAGTTAACGATGGGCAACCTGTAGAGTTTGGTCAAAGCTTAATAATTTTAAAATAATAATGTTTAAAAAAGTTTTAATTGCTAACAGAGGTGAAATAGCTGTTAGAATTATTAGAGCCTGTAAAGAATGGGGAATATCAACTGTTGCTGTTCATTCTGATGTAGATGCTGAATCGATGCATGTAAGACTTGCCGATGAAAGTGTTTGCATAGGATCTCATC
>MDSY01111278.1_pt1 | contig 20237 bp, 17 predicted proteins | sample 811131 | NCBI WGS metagenome assembly MDSY01 (sample SAMN05326643, study PRJNA326480) | marine metagenome | isolation source: seawater | place: Atlantic Ocean: South West | collected 2010
CAGGTTCTCGTCCACCTACCCAATAATTACCACCAATTTTTAATTCATTAAGTTTAACTTTTTTTCCACCTTTCATATCTTTTCCTACAATTCTATGAACATCAACATCACAAAGCATTTTTTTATCCCAACTAGTAATATTTAAACTAGGGCACCAATAATATGTTAATGGGTCTCCACCTTTTTGTAAAGCTTTTTTTAATGAATCACTATTTTGTTTTAAATAATCAGCCATTTGAGGAAAAGGTTGATAATCGTGTTCGTGTGGGAGATGGCTTTTATGAATTTTACCTTCTAATAAATTCTTAATAATATCTAAAATATAATCTAAATTAGTAATTCCTTTTATTTTTAAATTGTCAATATATCGATAGATATCTATAGTTTTCATAAATTCCGGGTGTTTAGCTTTTAATTTTAACAAAGCTTCTTCAAAGGTTTTATAGTTATATTTATATTTCATATTATCAAAATAAGCAGGTTTCATTTATATTATATACCGAAAATATTTGACGAACGTCTTTTTTTACGGGTAGATTTCTTTTTCCTTTTTTTAATTTTTTTTTTAGCTTTCTTTGTTTTCTTTGTTTTCTTTGTCTTTTTGTTTTTTTTCTTTTTAAATTTTTTTTCATATTCTTCATGTGGAACGTATCTTAAAAAATACCAATCCCATTCTTTAGAACCTCTTTTATCTTTTAATTTTTTATATACATTTGATTTTTCAGCCCTAATATCTTCTTTTGTATCTTGTTTTCCGTAACAATTAATACTAAATCTTTTCAATAAACCTTTTTGTTGTAATCTATTTCTTTCTTGAACTCTGAACAAAAATTCACTCATACATGTAATTCTATCAACGTTATAGTATTTTCGTCCACCATATAAGAATGCTAAATAAAAACTAAGCATAGTATCAAGAGTAGCGACTTTGATCTTATAATTTTTAATATCAATCACGTTATAACTATGACAAGCCAAAGGTTTATAAATAAATGCGATAGATTCGGGTCCAACTTTAACTTCATAATGTTCAGCAATGATTTCCCCAATACCATCGTGTTTTTTAATTCTTATTTGTTTAATACCAATTTGAGTTAATTGTTCTTTTAATATTCTAGCAGTAGCTTCCGGTGATACAGATAAAACATCAAAATCCGGAATTTTTGGTACAGGTTTATTTCTCAAACTTTTAATATTTTTTAAATACATTCTATTAGCAAAAGCTCCAAAGAAAACACAACCTTGATTAATTAAAGATTTTTTAGCTGTTACAAATATTTTATCTTCAATTTTATTAAGAAATATATCATCTTCTAATCTATCAGAACCGCCTTTTAAAATGGATTTTTTAATGCCATATTGAAATAAACGCTGTATTTGGTCATAATCACAATTTTTACCACGCAATGGATAATGTTTATTAAATAATGATAACCTTTTCAAAACCTTTTCCCATCTACTTACATCTCCAGCAGGGCGAGATAATTCTAAATACATAGACATTCTAAGGTAATTAATAGCACAATAATAAATACCATCAACAACTTTTGAATCTTTCATAATTCGTTTATATAAATTTCCTGGTAAATAAGTAATATCAGCGACAGGAATGTAATTAACGAAAACTTTAAATGTTCCAGCATGCATACCAGATTTTGCTTCAATTTCGGTATAACCTTCCTCATAATAAATATCGGCTAATTCTTTTGCGTCCTTTAAAGGTTCTGGTGAATAAAAATCATAATCAGGTAATTCGATTTCTTTATTATAAAATTGGTCATTTTGAGGTAGAAGATTATTAATAGCCGTTCCACCATAACATATTCTTTTTTTATCGCGAAGAAATCTTTCAACAATATCTATAATTTTTTTTATTTCCGGTGAATTCATTGTTTTTTTTCCTTCTCTAGATGTTATATCGTCCACAGCAGAACGTAATATTGCTAATTCTTTTTCTTGAAATGTCATTTTATCTTGTTTCATATATATATTAAATATATATAAAATTAATATGTATAGTGTTTTCCGGTAACAGGATCTACGCGTTTTTGTTTTTTGTTCAAACCTTCCAAATCTTTATTGCGTTTCTTAGGTAGCTTAGCAAAGTTTCTAACTTTTCTAAGATGTTTTGGTTTTAAAACAATACTTGTTCCTTTTTCCCTGAAAAATTTCATATGTTCTTTTAATCTAGAATCTACAAGATGGAAATTCATTAAAATGATTTGACAACCATATTCTCTATGATTAATTGATTTTGAATTAACAACAGGCATAGCATCGTTTGGTTTAGTTAGAGCAATAGTATTTTTATTTTCTCGTATTAATTGTCTCATATCAGCATTTTTAATATCTTGATCAGTATATACTCTAAGATTGCCGGGTGTTGCTTCTAAATTAACTAATTCGTGAAATCCACTATGATTTTTATAATTTCCACAGAAATCTTCTACCATTATAATTAATTTACCTCTTAAATCTTTTAATGGTCTATTATGTAAAAATTGGTCAGGTTGTCTTAATTGTTTTCCACCTCTACCATATTTTGGTCCCATTAATCTACCTTTAAATTTTTTAACAATATTTTTTTCTAAAAGTTTAAATACATCTAAATTTTTTGTCTTGATTCTTAAATTCATGAAAAGAGGATCATTTTGCGTAGGAGAATTGTTAAATCCATATGTATTAATACAATCGAAAAGTTCAGGTATGGTAACATAATCATATGAACCTTTTACTTCAATATCATAATTTTTACATTTTATTTTTGAATTAATTACCGGATTTTTTCCAACAGCTACAACTGGAATTCCACTTGGCAACATATATATTTCAAAATCAACACATCTTATACCTCTTTTTAAAACTGTTTTTAAAGGTTCTAAAGATACCCAATCATTTTCTAATTCGCCAGCAGAACAACTGTTATAACTGCCAGAAATATAAAAATCAACAAGAGGATATCTATGGATTTCTTTTGTGCTATGCGCATGTTGGATTTGAATATTTTCATTCTTTAAATTTTTTTTCATATTTTCAGCGTTTTGACTTGATTTATTAAGTCTTCTTGATATAGTGAATGAAGTAATCCATACAGCGACCACATCTAATATTAACCATATGATACCACAAACAATAGCTAAAACCATAGTTTTATCTACTCCTGGCATATTTGGAAGGTTTGGCATTTTCATTTTTACTTTTGGTATTTTTATTGCCATCAATATATAATATAAAAATATAAATAATTAAAAATAAATAATATAATAATAATTTAATAATGACAGGTGGCTTAATGAATCTAACGGCTCAAGGAAATGAGAATATTATATTGAATGGAAATCCAAAGAAAACTTTTTTTAAAGCAGCATATAACAAGTTTACTAATTTTGGTTTACAAAGATTTCGAATTGATTTTGAAGGAAACAGGGTTTTAAACTTTACAACTCCTACAGTATTGGATTTTAAAATACCAAGATATGCTGAATTATTACATGATACATATGTATGTATTACAATGCCTGATATTTATAGTCCTTTAGTTTATGAAGGGGAGAATGAAATAGGTAGAAATTTGATACCCTATGAATTTAGATGGATTGAAGAATTAGGTAGTCATATGATTAAAGAGGTAGAAATATATAGTGGAGGTGTTACTTTAGCACGATATCCAGGAGAATATATTTCTTGCTTAAAAGAAAGGGATTTATCAGATTCAAAAAAAGAATTATTTAATAAAATGACAGGAAATATTCCAGAATTAAATGACCCCGGAAATGCTAATGGGAATGTAAATGTATATCCAAATTCAATGTATATAGATGAATCTGGTGTTGAACCATCAATTAGAAGTAGAAAATTATATGTTCCATTAGAAGCGTTCTTTTGTCAAAATAGTAAAATGGCTTTACCTTTGGTGGCTTTACAATATTCAGAAATATCAATTCGTTTAACATTTAGACCAACATATGAAATGTATACAATCAATAATATTAACGATATACAAAATGATACTTGTATAAGTTATAGAATTCAACCTAATCCAAATGAAATTAATAATCAATTATGGAGATTTTTACAACCACCCCAAGATGTAGCTGCTTCACAAGAATTTTATAATGTTACTAGAAATGATTGGAATAGCGATGTTCATTTAATATCAACATATGTATTTTTAGATCAAGACGAAAGAAGAGTGTTCGCTCAAAAAACACATAATATGCTTGTAAAACAAGTTCATACATTTGATTTTTTAGGTCAATCAGGTACTAAATTATTGAAAGTTGAAAGTAGAGATCTTATATCAAGTATGATGTTTAGGTTTAGAAGAAGTGATGCAAAATTTAGAAATGAATGGTCTAATTATACAAATTGGGCTTATAATAATGTAGTTCCTCAACAAATCACAGATGAATTGCCTTTACTTCAGGGAAATGAAATACCAAATCCTAATAATTTTCATATAACCGGTTCTATTGGAGAATATGCTCATAATCAAAAATTGATATTACAAGATTTTGCTATTGTTATGGGAGGAGTTTATAGAGAAAATCTAATGGATTCTGGTATTTACAATTATATTGAAAAATATACCAGAACAGTAGGAAATGCTAAGGATGGATTATACTGTTATAACTATTGTTTAAATAGTGAGAAGAAACATATTCAACCATCCGGCGCAATGAATGTAAATAAGTTTGGATCTATTGATTTAGAATTTAATACTGTAGAACCACCAATTAATCCAGAAGGAGCTATTGTTGATTTTATTTGTGATACAAGTGCCAATCCAATTGGTTTCAGGAAAAATACAGCAAGTTTAAATCAATATACATATGATTTAAGATTATTTGAAGAAAGATATAATGTCATTATTATAAAATCAGGTAGAATAGGATTAATGATGGCTCGCTAAATTTGATATAATATTTAGTCTAACTATATATTATATGTCATCATTTGTAAAAGCAAAATCTACTAAAAATAATCGTGATGCTAAATACGGTTCTCAAGCAGGACCAATAAACCAAAGACGAAGTGATGAAGCAATTACCAATTATACATCTGGTTCTGGTAGAATATATCAAGCATTAGATCCAAAATCCGGAGCAAAATTAAATGAAGGAAATTTGAAATTATTACGACGAGCAGCAGAGAAACATAATTTGCATTTTATTGAACAAGGTGGAATTTATAAATCAGAAGAGCATGCAATAAAATGGATTAACGCTATTGAAGATATATTTGAATCAGAAGTAATTAAAAATAAAGGAAAACCATATAAATTTGGAGCTTCTACTACAATTTTTATTCCAAATTTCTTAAACTGGCAGTATTATCATACAAAACACACTATGAGTTTTCGCCCACCTTTATATTTAAAACTTAAAAGAGAACCCGGCGGACCACCACTTAAAACAATGACAGAAAGTAGAATGGGAAAAGCTAAAACATTAGCATTATCTGATTCTCCACCGACACCTTACAATCCAGAACAAAAAAGAGCAGCTATTCAAAGATTTCTTGCAAAACGAAAAAAAAGATTATCGAAAAAAGGCACTATTGGTTCTGGATTAGCATCTTTAAAAATATCAACGCCAAAAGTAGAAACTCCTATACAAAAAGTTCATACACCTCCAGCACAAGCATTTTTAGAACAACAAAAAAAACGTGAGTTAGAAATGGAAGAATCTCGAATAAACGACCGAAATATTTCTTGGAATTATCAAAATAGTGTAATACAAAAAGAATTCAAAAAAAAGTTTAAGGACATACAAGCAATAAAAAAAGAATGTAGTAAAGATTCTACATTCAAACATATACATAAAATAATTAAAAGAATAGATCAACATATTCATTTTACCAATATTGAATTGGATAAATCATACACATATTCTCAATCTAATTTTAGTGGTCAGTGGAATAAAAAAGGAATAGCTACTACTAAAACTGTTATTGATGCACACGGTAATAAGAAAGTAGCAAGAGCAACAGAAGAAGATAAAACAAAACAAAGGGAACAAATTAATTCTATTAAAAAAAAATTAGGAGATTTAGAAAAGATTAAAAATAGACTTGGTGTATTAAGAGATGAAGTTAGACTAAAAATTAAAAGTAAAGGAATAAATGTTAAAACAGCGAAAGGTTTCACAGACGATTTGAGAAAAAATTATAAAGAATTAGGTATAGATTATCTTTTAAAACCATCTGATATACAGTCGGATTTAACATATAATGAAGATGATACACAAGAATATTCGGCTATTATGAAAGAAATATTTAACACAATTGCAAAACCTTGTAGAGTAAATGATATAGATTATGATAAAGAGTATGTCCAAGGTGGATTAGAAGAACTTTTTGGGTTTGAGCTCAAAGATCTTGATAATGGAGTCGATGTTGAATGGGGATTTGAAAAAGATGAAAAAGAAACAATTGAGAAATTAGCAAATGCAAGAGGATTGGTTAAATTAAGACATAATAAAGAAGAATTAAAAAAATTATTCGACAGAGCACCAAAATTAGCAAATGGTTATGTAGTTAGAATGATAGCATTTGAATTGCAAAAAACAGGTAGAATTTTAAATAAAACCGGACCAGCGCCACAAAAATTACCAGCAGACTGGAGTGTACAGACATCAAGATCAACAGGCAAACAATATTTATACAATAAGAAAACAAACGAACGTTTATGGATTGTTGATCCAAGAAATCCTTGTGTAGGATTTAAATGGGAAGGAAAAAATAAAGTGCTTATTAATGTATGCGGTGATAATAAAGGTGGAGATGCTAAGATAAGTGTAAAAGGATTTAATGATGAAAAGCTATTTTCAATGGATTATAAAAAAAATCCTAACTTATGGATAGATTTGATATTAGAAGGATACGGTGTAGACCCACAATGTCCTTGGTTAGATACGTTTTATGTAAACACTAAAGACAAGAGTGGTCCGGGAAAAGGAAACTTGTATATACATAGACCTTGGCTACATTGGTTTACATATTATGTTCATTTCAATAAAAAACAACCCGGGCGTCAACATTTAGCACTTTTAAAGGGTAGTACATTTAAACAATTAATTACATTTGAATTAGGGAATTTTTTCATTTTTGATGAATACGCGCAACCAGATGATATGGTAAATCATGTTCAAAGTGGATTGTTATTGGACGAAACAACATCTTATATGATGTATAAAGATGGTAAAGTAGTTGATACTAATGTACATATTTCAGAGCCGGGCGCATTACATTATTATTTAGAATATGAAAAAAATAATAAAAAACCATTGACTAAAAATAATGTTGAAAGTTTAGATAAAGGTTCTAGCACAGATAGTAGTGAGTATGCTAATTCAGATGATTATATGTTTCAAAATTTTCATGTAGTAAAAACACATCCACAACAATGGGATATAATAGAAACAAAATATAGGCAAGGAGGTATAGATTATTTAAAGAAAGATATAAGAAGATTAAAAAATCAAATAAATACTGGAGTATATGGTAGACCAAGAATTATTCAAAAACGTATGTATCAAGGTAAAGAAATAACAGAATCTCCATCTGATTCTAGAGAAGCAGACCATTATGAAGCAGTTACACTTTTATTAGAAAAGATGGAAGAATTACATATTATTATGGAGGGAGAAGACATGGAAGAATTACCATCATCAGAAGAATCTTATAAATTTTCACTGCCATCAGATATTTCTTCTTTGTCTGAAACTACCGGAGGAAGGAGGAAACGCCGGACGCGTAGGAAAAAAAGAAGGAAAAAAAAGACAAAAAGAAAGAGGGGAGGAAAAAAGAAAACAAAAAGAAAAAGAAAAAGGAAAAAGAGAAAAACAAGAAGACGATAATTAATTATAATATTTAGTAAAAATCTAACTATATATTATAATGGCTAGAAAAAGTCGCAGAAGCAAAAGTCGCAGAAGACGTATGACGAGAAAACGCAGAGGTAGAGGTAAATGGGGTGACCGTTTTAAAAGTATGAAAGCAAGAATGGGATCAGCAGCAGCAGCAGCAAGATCAGGACTTGCACAGAGAGCAGCATCATTAAAGGCAAATATGGGACCAAAAATGGCAGCAATGAGACAAGGTATGGGACAAAGAATGGCAGCAATGAGAGCAAAAGCCGGACCAGCAATGGCATCATTGAAATCAAGAATGGGACAAGGAATGTCATCAATGAAAGCAAGAATGGGACAAGGAATGGCAAAAATGAAAGCTAATCCAATGTTTCAGAAATTCACAAGAAAAGGTGGTAAGAGGTCAAAGAAAAGACGTCGTTCTAGAAAAAGACGTAGACGTAGACGTTAATTCTTCTTTTTTTTAATAAGACTCCATTGTAAATGCATTCTACAAGTAGGACAAGTTTTCTTTTTTTCGATCCAATCTAAAATACAATCATCATGGAAAGAGTGTCCACACGGTAAATAAACAGAAGTATTTAAAGGGTTTAAACATATAGGACAATCTTTTTCTTGAATAATTTTTTCCGGTTTTAGAAAAACAATAGGTACAACTTTATATGAAGTTCGCCAAAACATGATATAATTAATATATTTATTTTATTTTAAAATACATTAATTAAGCTTTAAAATCCCAAATAGCATCATAATTAACAGGTCCTATTTTTGGATTAGGATTTAATGGTTTATAATCAGTTTTATATGCTGTTTTAGAACCACCTAGTCGATTATCTGTTAAACCAAATAATCCGGTAGTTTCTGTTTTACCATACATTTTTGAACTATTTTCATTAATTGTAGCATAATTATTAGGTAAATGATTTATATCTCTACCTTGTTCATCAACTTCAACTAATGTTTGACTACAATTTTTCGCACATTGTGCTTGACTATATCTACAACCATCTCTTTTTACATTATATGGATGACCAGGACCACTTTGATCATAATTAACATAATCTTTTTCAAATCTATTTTTACATCTATATGGACATTTTCTGTAAAATTTATCTTCACCATCAACAACCATTCTTATAATATCTTTATCACAATTACCATCAATCATTGTAGTTTTAACACAATTTTTTGGACAAAATCCACCTTTATTACTATTATTATTATCTTTATTATTTGATGGCATAATCAGATCTCCGGCTTGTTGTTCTTCTTGATTAAGTGCTTTATCTTTTTTATTTTCTCTTTCTGTAACTTGTTTATATAAAGGTTTATCAAAAACGTCTTTCTTTTTTGTATCTTCAAAATCCATTTCTTCGTCAGCATCTTCATCAAACATTGAATCGCTTGGAGCGAACGTTATGCTTTTGATTCTAGCCATAGATTTTTCCATCATTTTTTCTATTTTTTCTGGTTTATGAGGTTTTTCAAAATCATTTAAATCTTCAAGTATAGCCGGCGGAACCGCTGGATTATCAAGTTTAAGATTATAATAAGTGCCACCCTCTTTACCATCTATTTTTTTATTTTTATCATGTATTATCATTTTATATTTATCAACAATATTGTCATATGAAATATTATTAGCAATATCATTATGCATTTGATAAAAAGCAGGTGAAGCAGCGTATTCATAACCTCTCCAAGTATCTTCCAATAATGCTTCAATTTCAAATTTTAAATCTTCCCGGAAATCTTCTTTATTTTCATATTCATCGGCTTCATTATTTTTAATCCATTGTAAATAATATTCTATACGTTCAGCATTTTTTTCTTGCATTTGTTTAGAAATTGAGGTTTCAGTAAAATTTTCTCTCACAACGAATTGTTCAATATTAAATACATTATTCATGTTACTAAATGATTCTTTGGTTTGGTTAGTTAATGGTATAAATTTGATATAATCAATTTTTCTTCTACCTCTATCAGTTGAATTAGTTTCATTATTAAAACTAGAATAATTTGTTCCAACAACTTTAAATTTATCTGAAGTAATGCCTTCGTTTTTTAAATCGTGTACAAGCGAATCATTTACAAATATTTTTACATCTTGACCTGTTTGTCCTTTTCTAAAAGAATATTTAAGAGTATAAGGACCTTGTTCTAACATTCTTTTATATTTTTTGCCGGATAGTCCTTTATATATAGAGCCATCAGCAGAATAACCATCTCTATAAATACCAAGAGTAGGTCCTTTATTATAAGAATCGGTAGATAATCCCCAATTACCTTGAACAGTGTTATGTAGAACTTGTCCGGAAGGTATAGCCATTTCAATATCATAATCCGTATATTTTGGTAAAGTAATCTCAGAAAATTTATTATCATTTATTAATTTTTCTTTACTACTAACAAAACCTTCAGGCCATCTTCCAGTATTTTTATAAATTAATGCAGTATATACTAAATTATATGCTACCCAACAAAACATAAATAAAAAAATCCATATTTCAACTTTTTTATAAACGCCTTTAATCGCATTTCCAAAGGTATTTAATACTTCCATCTTTGATATATATATATAAATTAATAAAAATATATATTCTAATATTTTTATTAATCATCATCGTGCCAGAAATTTTCTGTTACTTTTACACCTTCAGAATTATTTACTTCCGGAATTAGATGTGGTAAAGTCTTATCGCATTTTAATCCTTCTCTTAAATTAAATTTAATTATCATATCGTGTATTAAATTACCGAAAACCCAAAGAAAAACAATAGCAATAAATATTGCCATAAAAGTTTTTTTGTACTTTAATAAAGGTTTAATTACATTATTATATATAATATAAAATATTTCAAACATAGTATATATTATTTTTATATTTTTATTTAGCTCCTAAATTAGATTATTATTTTTAAATAATAATATTTACTTTTAATATATAAGTTATGACAAAAGATGGTATAAAAGAAGCAGAAAAATTAATAAAAAAAAATGAAAATATGATTAATCAAGATCCTCTTCAAAGAGAAATTAAAAAGGGTGGAAAACCAGATAAAAGTTTTGGGGGTGAAAGATTGGAACAAATGAAGGAAAAATTTTCTTCATTATTTAAAAAAAATAAAGAAGGTTTTTCACTTTTTGGTAAGAAAGAGAGGAAGAAAGGAGGAGAAATAGGATCTAAATTATTAAATGTTGGATTAGATGTTCTATATTATGTTTTTAAAACAGGACTGACAATATATGTATCAACATATTATCTTCAATTAGTAAGAGCTTATAGAGATAACAGGATGTTTCCGGGAATGGATCCTAAGAAATCGCCATATACATCAATAGGAGCAGTTGAAGGTGATGACAGATTTAAACATTCAATATTGTCAGGAAAAAGATTTACCTTTCCTTATACTTTAAGAGATAAAGATAATCCGGAAGCTTGGGTAAATTTTGTTCTAGATAATTTTAGAGATACTTGGATATATGCTAAACAAAACGCTGACTTTTTGATAGGATTTACAGAACCGGCTACATTAATAGGTAATACATATAATTATAAGGAAAAAGAGAAAGATGTTCTTTTTAATATAACTGAAGTTATCGCATTATTTTTTGTAGTGCCATTCTTAGTGTTCGTATTATTTATATGGGGTGTTACGGTAGCACCAACATATGCTTATCTCAAATCATTTTTATTTATTGTAATGGAAAATCCGATAGCTTTTATACCTTTAATATTATTTGGATGGGTTGGTTATTTTTTCAATGCTTTAATAATGCCTGTATATTTAATATATTTTGCAATATTCAGAGGATATAATTATATGACAAAAGGAGGAATAAAAGATTGGGCACAACATTATATTGGTAAATTTTATCTAGTTATATTTGCTTATATAATGATAATGATGATGATGAGTATAAGTTGGCATATGGGTGATGAACCAATAGCAACACCAATAATTATAGTAGCGGCAGTAGTAACATTTTACATATTAGTATTAGGATATTTTGAAAAAGTTCCAAGAACAATAGGTTCAGTTGATTCAGCAGGTAATCCATTAACTTTTAGAATGCCGGGGCCAGAGAAATTAAATACATTTTTATATCCGGCAGTTCCTAAACCTACGGCAGCGGAAACAATGAAGAAAGTATCAAAGGTAGCCGGAAATGTAGCGATGGCATCGCCCAAAGGAATGATGCTGAAAAAAGGCATGGAAATGTTATCATCATTTGGGTTAGGTAGTAAAAAAAAGAAAGATGGTAAAAAGTAATAAATAAATAATAATTATTAATTAAAGATTTAATCAGTAATTATTTAATGGGGAAAAAGAATCGCAAAAAGAAATCAAACAATTTACCATTTGTAAGTGTATGTACACCGACATATAATAGAAGAGTATTTATACCACAATTGATAAAAAATTTTTTATTACAAGATTACCCGAAAGATAAAATGGAATGGATTGTAATAGATGATGGAGATGATAGTGTAGAAGATTTATTTAAAGATGTAGAATGTGTAAAATATTATAGATATGAAGAAAAATTAAAATTAGGTAAGAAGAGAAATATAATGCACGAAAAATCGAAAGGAGATATATTAGTATATATGGATGATGATGATTATTATCCACCGGATAGAGTTAGTCATTCAGTAAAAAAATTACAATCTAGACCAAAAGCATTATGTGCTGGTAGTTCAATAGTATATATTTATTTTAATGATTTAAAAAAGATATATCAATTTGGACCTTATGGACCAAATCATGCAACAGCCGGAACATTTGCTTTTAGGAAAGAGTTATTAAAACAAACTTCTTATCAAGATGAAGCAGAAGTAGCCGAAGAAAAACATTTTTTAAAAAATTATACAATACCATTTGTTCAATTAGACCCTACAAAAACAATATTAGTATTTGCTCATCAATATAATACTTTTGATAAAAGAGTATTATTGAAAAATCCTCATCCAATGTTTGTTAAAGAAACAAAATTAAATGTCAAAAACTTTATACGAAAAAATAGAGAGGCTATAAATTTTTATGTTAATATATAATATAAATGAAATTACCAGCATTTTTAACTAACATATTGAAATTGATAGAGAAACAACACATTGGTTTAAAAATTGTAATGTATGTTGCATTAGCAGGAGTAATGTATGGATTGTTACAATGGTTACAAGCAACTTTGGGAAATCAACACTATGGATTAGAAGGTTTTGGTCAAGGTAAAGAATTAGTTTTATTTCATTGGAATAAATGTGGACACTGTAAAAAAATGATGCCGGAATGGCAAAAAACAAAAAGTTCTTACAAAGGTAATATTAAATTATTAGACTATGAAAGCGAAGCAAATCCACAAATAATGAAAGACAATGGTATTAAAGGATATCCAACACTTAAACTATTTAATAATGGTAAAGAAGAAGCAGAATATGAAGGTCCAAGAACAGCACAAGGATTTATGGCATTTTTAAATAAACATCAATAAATTATAAATAAAATTTAATTTATAATTTATAAAGTTAAATAATCAATGAATCTATAGAATCTAGCAATGTCTAATTTATTAATATCATAATTTTCATTGAATAATTCATTTATTTCATCAATAGAATAGTTGTTTTTGAGATAAACAAAATAAGAAAATAAATCTTTTTTATCCATATTTAATTGTTTACATAAGTTTTGTATAAATAAACTGTTATTATATTCTGTTGAATACTTTGTTAAAACCTTAGTAAATCTTATTTCTTTAGTATCAGATATTTTTATTTTCTTTTTGAGTTCTTTATGATATAAATGATTATTATAGAATGTTTTGATAAGAGAACTCATTTCATTAAATATCCAAATTTGTTTTTGAAATGTAATTCTATCTATATAATCAGAGAAACATATATTGTTTAATATTTTTAAATAGAAATCGATTGTAATATTCATATGAGTCTTTGATAAAACTTCAATAATATTTTCATGAAATAATAAAGCAACACTTGTCCGGTCAGTTTCATTCATTATAAGCGAATGCTCTTCAATTTTATAATGGTCTTTTAATAATTTTCTTGTAATTTCTTTTGTATCTTCATTATAATTTTTCTTTTGAAACATATTTTGAATGATTTTATTTTTCAAAATGTTTTGATGTGAATGATATATTTCATATGTTGATTTTAATTTTCTCAAATCACCTTCTATAAAATTAACTATATTATCTAATAATAAGTTATCTATATTAGGCATTAATAAAGTAATTATTTTTTTTATTTGTATATTATCAGGTTTTTTAATTTCAAAAGTATTGCATATTTTAATCATTTCTTTAATTTTTTTATCAATATGATAATTACCAATACAAATAATAGGAATCATAGTTATTTGTTCTTTTTTTTGTTTTTTTGTCTTTTTTGGTCTAATTAATTTGATTAAAGAATTAATACCTCCTTTATCACCACTATTCATACCATCAATTTCATCCATAATAACAGCTAATTTCTTTTTTTTACCTTCAAATAAACTAATTATATTTTTATCCGCCATATTATGTTTTGTAATAGTTTCTATGATAGATTTATTTCTAATATCACCGGCATCAAATGTTATTACATCATAATTCAATTTTTTAAGACATTTTTTAACAAAATAACTTTTCCCAACACCCGGTGCTCCATATATATAAATACCTCTTCTTGTCAAAAGGTCTTTTTTATTTTCTTCAAAAAAATTTAATACTTTTGTTAATTCTTTTTCTATATGTTCTCTATTTAATAACAAATTAATATTTAAGTTTTCCATATACTATTATTATTTTCTATTTTTAATATCCTTTTCAAACGCTAATATTAAATTTAAACATTTTGTAGAATTATTTTTTCTAGAATACCATTTCAAAAAGTCGAAATAATTTTTATATTTTTTTTTGTTATATTTATAAGAACTTGTTTTCCAATGTCGTAAGAATAATGGATTTATTAATTTTATGTAATTGCCAAATATAAATGATAATTTATTAAGGATTATAAATCTTATATAAGTGCTTATAGTAGGTTTGTTTGACCATACAGATCTTCTATTATCTATTCTATATTTAAAATATATTTTCCAATCATTTTTATTAGTCAAAGCTAATTGACGTGATGATAAAAAATCTTTTATATATTTTATGATGTCATTAGGTAATAAATTAAACAAATCAAAATCAAAAGTCATAATAGTTATATTTAATAAATATTATGATTATATTATTAACATAAACCAACATTTGTAATACCATCCCATTCTACCCCACATTTTCTAGCATATTCACATTTTGCTTTTCTACCATTAACACCTTTATATTTTTGAGCTGAAAATACTGCCGGGTCAGAACAACTACCATTTCCTAAACCTTTTACATTTTTGCAACTACCATCGTCTTGAGCTTCATAATAATCGGGACATGGCGGAACATTGGCTGGAAATATTTGCTCACTTTTAGCTCTCATCATCATTACAGCAACTAATGCCATAAAAACAAGGAATATTGCTATTGCCGCATAGGTTACACTTTTTTGAAATTTTGCCATTCTTATATAAATTAAATTAGATTTTTTTTCTTCTTCTATAAATATATAATGAATAACGGAAGAATCGATATAATGGGTCCAAATAAAACTCCTCTATTTCAATTATATGATCAATCAAATAATACAAATCAATCAACATCTTATAAAAATGCAATGGTTGGTAACTTAGAAAATACTCTATTATCTCGTGCTTTTTTTTCTGCTGAAAATATACAAATAATACAAAATGCTATAAAAGCCGGAGTATATCATAAATCTAATGGTCAACATGTAATTGGAAATCAAGACGAAGATACTTTAAAAATAATTATGAGAAGCACTTTTTTACAATTTTCAAATAATAAACCACATAATATTACTGAACAAATTGTAGAATTAAATAAATTAGTCACTGAATATGCTATTCCTAATGTTGTGAATGAAGCAGATTCATATTTAAAATATAAAAAAGATGTTAGCACTTTAGCAGTTCCACACGCTAGACCTAAATCAACATATCATTCAAATACTTTATTTTTTAAAGGATTCTTTTAATATAATATTAAATAGCTTAATATTATATGAAAAACTATTACACATTAATGATAACATCATTTGATATTACAGAAAAAACGAATAAAAAATTTCATGAATATTTTCAAACAATAACTATGGTAACCTATTTCTTCTTCTTTTTTGTTTTCTTTAAACTTTTTTTCTCTTTTTCACCATAAACTCTTTTCTTTCTATCACCTTGATATTTAACATATTCTTTTTCTAATTCTTCTAATTCATTTAACCACATTTTTTCAATCGTCATTTTCGTCAATTTAACATATTCTAATTGACATTCCTTTTCTTCTTTCTTCAATCTTTTCCAGTTTTCATCTTCCATACTATCTACCGGTAAACTTCTTAAATATTTATAATCTTTATCATCATCAATTTTTTTATAGTTCTTTTTATCTAATAACTCAACAACTTCTTTTTTCTTCTTACCAACTAAAACAATAGTTCCATTCATTATTTCTCCTATAAATCTTGCTTTATTTGATAATATATTCATTTTTTTCTCTAAATTAGCTAATAGATATTTTTTCCTTTTAATATATCCTTCCAATCTTACTGGATAATATTTATCTACTATTTCATTGATATGTGGATATTTTTTTAATTTTTCTTTATCATCAAACAAATACATATTTGTATATTTTTTTGTTGTATATAACTTCAATGTCTTTTCCATCATATTCATATGTTTATCATATTTCTTTGATAACAATTTAGATAATATACCCGGCTGAAATCTAACTGTAAAATTTATAGTAGCATCAGTACAATCATCTTTATAACTTTTAATTACTGCTTGTTTTTCTTTTTTTGTTTTCTTATCTCTAGTTGTATCCATTAAACTTTCTAAATGTTCTTTAAAATTTACTGTCCAAAATCCAATTGGTAATTCTGTAATATGAACCGTATCATGACTCAAAACTTTATAACAACCTTTAATTATAATTTTTTGTTCGTTATTAACTTCAAAAATTTCACCTTTAAATCCTTCATAATACGAATTTATTTTAGTGTAATTCGATACTGAATTTTTATTCAACCTATCTCTTAAATTATTTATAATATCTATAACACTATATTGTTGAACATCCATACTAAATCCCGTTCCAATACCTTTACCTCCATTTACCAATATCATTGGAATAATAGGTAAATAATATTCCGGTTCTACAAGAATTCCATCATCGTCTCTATATTTCAAGATTTTATCATCTTCTTCTTTAAATATTTTTCTTGTCAATTTATTCAAATAAGTATGAATATATCTTTCACTTGCCGAATCTTCTCCTCCTTTTAATCTCGACCCAAATTGACCGGACGGATGTAAAAGATTTATATTATTACTTCCTGTAAATTCTTGAGCTAATTTTACTATAGCCATATTTAATGAATTCTCACCATGATGATAACCAGAGTGTTCTGATACATAACCAGCAAACTGTGATACTCTAATTTCCTTTGTTAAATTCCTTTTGAAAGCTGAATATAATATCTTTCTTTGACTAGTTTTTAAACCATCTATAGCATTTCCAATTGACCTTTCACAATCATATTTCGAAAAATGTATTAAACATTGATCGATAAACGCTTCAGAAGTAATCTCTTTTTTATTTGTATCAACTCGTGTATTTTTATCATAATTACCTAACCATACCTTTCTATCATCTGCTCTCAATTTATTAAATGCTTTATCCATAGAATCAAAATCTTCTTCTGTCTCACATTTAAATGTTATAAATTTTTTATTAGCAAAATATTCTTTAAATTCTTTACCAGTGCTCGTTCCCAAACCTTTATAATATTTTATCTTCCATCCTTTACCATCATTATTAGCATTTTTCCAATTTTCATATTCTGTTTCATTATAAAAGTTTTTAATTTTTTTCTTCTTTGAAGCTTTGATAATAGGTGTATTCATATATCCCAAAAACCCTTTCATCTTAAATAATTCCGGCCACTGTGAATGAAACATATTCATACATAAACCTTTTATATGTTCACCATCAAGATCTTGGTCAGTCATAAATATAATTTGTCCATATCTCAATAATTTCTTCATTTCATTCTTGTTATATTTTTTACCTGATTCTAAACCCATTATCTTTTTAATATTTGTAATTTCAGCATTATTATTTATTTTTGATGATGAAGCATCGCGAACATTTAATAGTTTACCTTTTAAAGGAAATATTCCAAAATAATCTCTATCCTGTGTTGATAAACCTGACATAATTCCTGCTTTTGCTGAATCTCCTTCACATAATATCAAAACACATTTATTCGAATTTGGACCACCTGCTTTATTCGCATCTATCAATTTTGGTATACCTCTAATCATTCTACTCTTTTTACCATCTGTTTTTTTCGCCATCTTATTTTCTTTCACTTCATTTAAACTAATAGCAGCATCCATTATACCCATCTTTGCTAATTTATCAATAACTTTATCGTTAATCTCAAATTTAGATCCAAATTTACTAACCGGTGTATTCATATAATCTTTAGTTTGCGAATCAAACGCAGGATTTTCTATCATACAATTTACAAATATAAACAATTGTTCTTTAATTGTAACCGGTTTTACTGTTATTTTCTTCTTTTTTTTGATATATTCAATCATCTTTTTTGTTATTTGGTTCAATATATATTCAACATGTTTCCCACCTTTACCTGTTGATATACCATTAACAAAACTAACTTGACGGAATTCATCAAATGGTGATGTTGTTATTGCTACTTTCCATCTTTCTCCTTCTTGTAATATCTTTTCACTATCACCTATATAATAATTCACATATTGTTCAAAACCCTTTATATTAATTAATTCATTTTGATAAGATACATTTAATGATTTATTAGTGACACCTGCTATATCATATACTCTTCTAGTAATCAATTCCCTCATACCATCTGATAAACCATTCTTTAATCCAAATCTTTTATAATCCGGTAACCATTTCACTTGTGTATATGGCTTTCCAGTATACTTTACAATAGTTGGTGGATGAATAACTGTTAAATTATTTTCAACTCTTTGAGTATATTTTAATTTTCTAATATGATCTACTGTTTCTATAACACCATATTTGGCAAATATGAATACTAATTTGATACCAAAACCATTTTTACCACCTACTAATTTCTTTTCTTCATCATCATAATTAGTTGATGTTCTTAAATGCATAAATATCATTTCCGGTATCCAAATTTTATCTTTAGGATGTTTAGCTATATCTATACCATTTCCATCGTTCCAAATCGTAATCACACCATCATCATCACATAATACTTTAATATTCTTTACCAAATGTTTCTTTTTTTCCTTAGATAATTCCATTCTTATAGAATGATCTCTTGCGTTTACCAAAGCTTCATCAAAACATTTATACAAACCCGGAACCCAATTAATATTTTTAAATTCAAAATTATCTTCATCTGTCTTTACCCAACATTTAACTCTATCTTCTTCTGTAGCACCGATATAAGTATCTGGTTTATTAAAAACATGTTCTTGTGCCGTCATCGACTGGTATTTCTTGGCTAGTGCTTTATTATTATTCATCTTAATAATATTATTATATTGTTTTTAAATGATTTCAATTTAAAAATAATCCGAAAAATCAATACATTCATAAAACCATTCCATCCAACTCCTACCACCATTAATCTGAATCTTCCTATCATATCTTCTTTCCGCTTCTTTTAATAATCTTTTTAATTCTTTTATTTCTTCTTTAGCTACCCATAATTCATGTCTATATACTTTACTATCTTTATCATTATCTATTTTCAAAAAATCTTCAGTATTCATAATTATATATTTCATATATTTTTAAATTTAGAAATATTTTGCGTTTATTTTTTTTCTATATCAATTATATAATGGTAAACAGACCTCACTTTCAAAATGGTGGATATACCGTCGGTGGTAGAAAATACAAACAGTTAGTTGGTTCCCGTGCTCAAGTATGGAATGGAACTGCTTTAAAAACCGGATATGGTAGAGCTGGATTAAAAAAATCTGATTTAGTTATGAATAAATGGGGAAGAATTGTCAGTAAAAGAAAACATAAAACCGGTAAAAAATCTGGTTTAAAACGTTTACACGCTAAAGGTTACTTTACTAAAAAAGGTAAATTTGGTGTATTCAAAAAAGGAAAGTCAACCAGAAAACACAAAAAATCCAAAAGATGTAGACATAAATCTGGTCCTAAAAAAGGTAAATTCAAAAAATGTAAAACAAAAAA
>MDSY01005861.1_pt1 | contig 20233 bp, 19 predicted proteins | sample 811131 | NCBI WGS metagenome assembly MDSY01 (sample SAMN05326643, study PRJNA326480) | marine metagenome | isolation source: seawater | place: Atlantic Ocean: South West | collected 2010
AATAAAAAGGATTGAAATTATAAGTTCTCATTTAATAGAATATTAAATATTCTTTGTAATATTGCGAGCCTTAAACCAAGAATAATGGACATAATTAAAGAAATTTCAAATGAACTTAACGAAACGAAGCAGTGGCCTTCTTTTATTTCTGGCGATACAATAACTGTTACTTACAAGATTAAAGAAGGTGACAAGGAGAGATTGCAATCATTTCAAGGAACTGTTATTCAAAGAAGAGGTTCGGGATCAACAGAAACTTTTACAATTAGAAAAATGTCAGGTGGAACTGGAGTTGAAAGAATATTTCCTCTTGGTTCTCCTTTTTTAGAAAATATTGTAGTCAATAAAGAAGGCTCAGTAAGAAGATCTAGATTATTCTACTTAAGAGAAAGAACTGGAAAATCTGCTAGAATCAAAGAAAAGAAGTACTTTTCTAAGAAAAAGTAATCCCTTACATTCTTTTAGGCATTTCAATTCCCAAAATTCTCATTCCCTTTTCGATTATTACTGATACCAACTTAGACATTCGAATTCTAAAAATACGTAAGTCTTTTTCTTTTTCTGTTATCACAGGATGATCTTGGTAAAATGAATTATAAGATTTGACTAATGTATATAGATAGTTGGCCAATAAATAAGGAGATAGCTCTTTGGCAGATTGAGCCAAAACATCCGGAAAGTTTGAAATGTATTTTAACACTTCTAGTTCTTTAGAATTTAATTTTAGGTCTTCGATCATAAATTCGTCTTTCAGTTCTTCAGATTTGTTCAATAAACTTTTAATTCTAACAAAAGTATATTGGATAAAAGGACCTGTATGTCCAGATAGATCTATAGTTTCTTTTGGATTAAAAGACATCTTCTTTTTTGGATCAACTTTTAATAGAAAATATTTTAATCCAGAATTACCAATCTTTTTACAAATGTCCAAAATTTCTAACTGTGACAATTCTTCTAAAAAGCCTCTCTGAGATGTTAAAGATATTGCTTCATTTACTACAGAGTTCAGTAATTCATCCGCATCTACTACTGTGCCTTCTCTGGATTTCATTTTTCCTTCAGGAAGTTCAACCATCCCATAGGACAAATGGAAACAATTTGAAGCCCACTTATAATTTAATTTTTTTAAAATATTAAATAAAACTTTAAAGTGATGATTCTGCTCATTTCCAACAGTATATATAATTCCCGATAGATTTGGATAATCATTATACCTTTGAACAGCAGTCCCAATATCTTGTGTCATATATACTGAAGTTCCATCTGAACGAACCAATAATTTATCATCTACATTATCGTTAGAGAAGCTACTCCAAATTGAACTATCTTCCTTTGAATAAAAGACACCATTTTTAACACCTTTTTGAACTACATCTTTTCCTAAATGATAGGTGTTGGATTCGTAATAAAGATGGTCAAATTCAACATTTAAATCTTTGTATGTTTTTTCAAAACCACTATATACCCACTGATTCATTTTCTTCCATAAAGCTCTCACCTTAGAATCTTCATTCTCCCACAACAAAAGCATTTTTTGAGCTTCTAATAAAATAGGTGCTTTTAATTTTGCTTCTTTTTCAGATAAACCACTTTCTGTTAATTCTTTTATCTCTTGCTTATATACCTTGTTAAAAACAACATAGTACTTACCAACTAAGTGATCGCCTTTTAAATTACTGGATCTAGGAGTTTCATCATTTCCATATTTTTGCCAAGCAACCATAGATTTACATATATGAATACCTCTGTCATTGATGATTTGAGTTTTAACTACGTTATGACCAGCTGCTTTTAAAAGAGATACTACACTATCCCCTAAAAATATATTTCTTAAATGACCCAAATGTAATGGCTTGTTGGTATTTGGAGAAGAATATTCAACCATATAAAGTTCACCAGAGGGTTTCGAAACAAATCCATAATTATCTTCACTTAACCAACTTTTGAAAAAAGTAAGCCAATATTTTTGCTTTATTTTGAGATTTAAGAATCCTTTAACAACGTTAAAATTTTCAAAATAGAATTCGTTTTCAAGCAAATAATCTCCAAGGAATTCTGCTGTTTTTTCAGGAGATTTTTTACTCAACTTAAGTAAAGAAAAAACTACCAATGTTAAATCTCCTTCAAAATCTTTTTTGGTGTCTTCAATAACAATTAAATCTTGGATATTGTCACCTTCGAACAGAGCATATACTGCAGAAACAATAGATTTTTTAATTGTAGAAAAAGTGATCATTAAAATTTAATTATTTTGGAAATTAAAATATGGATGAAGATACTTGTTATTTATTGCAGATTTATTTCTCAAATATTTTTTTATACTTTTCTATTTTAGGCTGAATTACAAATTGGCAGTAACCTTGGCTTTTATTATTATTGAAATAATTATGATGGTAATCTTCAGCAGGGTAAAAAATATCAATTTTTTCAACCTGAGTAACAACAGGCTGATCCCACACATTTTGGAATATTAATTCTTGCTTAAATTTTAAAATCTCCACTTTTTGAGAATCTTTTACGAAAAAAATAGCAGATCTATATTGAGTTCCAATATCGTTACCTTGTCTGTTTAAAGTGGTTGGATCGTGGGTTTTCCAAAAAACTTCTAAAAGATGTGCTAAATCGACTATTGAAGAATTAAAAACAATTTTAGCAACTTCGGCATGGCCTGTCTTTCCGGAACAAACTTCATTGTAAGTTGGGTTTTTAATTGCCCCTCCACAGTATCCAGGAATTACCATTTCTACGCCATTTACTTGCTGAAATATTGCCTCTACACACCAGAAGCAACCAGCACCAAAATAAATTGTATCTAAATTTTCATTTTGCATATCAAAACTTTTTAAATCATTATTATTATGCCCAAGACAATTGTGAAAAGGTAAAAATATCAATAAATATAGGCATCTAAACAATGTTGATTTCATAAATTATATATTTAGCTGAAATTAACTATTCTAAGACAAAGAATTCAATTTGATGAAGAAAATTGGTATTATTTCTGACACTCATAGTTTTTGGGACGACTCATTTGGAAAATATTTTTCAAATTGTGACGAAATTTGGCATGCAGGAGATATTGGCGATTTAAAAATAACTGATAAGCTTGGTGAAATTGCTCCTCTTAAAGGAGTATATGGTAATATAGATAATGATAAAATCAGACAAGAATTCCCACTAAATCAATATATAGAGTTTGGGAATCACAAAGTTTTAATTACTCATATTGGAGGGAAACCTTACAACTATTACAAAAACTGTGAACAGGTGATTGAAAAATTTAAGCCAACTATCTTTGTTTGTGGACACTCTCATATATGTAAAGTAATATATGATAAGAAATACAATATGTTATATATAAATCCAGGGGCAGCAGGGATTGTAGGATTTCATAAAGTAAGAACAATAATAAGATTTGAACTACACTTAGAAACTATTAAGAATATGGAAGTTATAGAATTAAAAAAAAGAAGTGACTTACCTAAGTCTATCCAATGAACTAACTAAATTCTGATCTTTCTTAATAGCTCTATTGGCTAGGAAAATAATTGGCAAACTCGCTACCAAAAGATACATACTCAAGGTGTAATTAATAGACTGTAAAGAACCATTTTCACGACCTAATAAAATTTCCTCACTACTTGACACCTCCAAAAACATATATACGAGAGTAATCAAAACAAAAAAATAAGAAATCACACCATATCTTAGCTGTTTTTTTCTTTTCTTAAAATTAACCAACATTAAGATTCCAAAAGCAACAGCAACTAAATAACCAGAATAAAATGGATAAACTTTAAATCCTTCCAAAGAAGACTGACTTTCCCAACCAGTTGGATAAAAGTCATAAGTAGTTTTATTTTCTAAAACTATGGAAGCAAAAGGAAGAAAAGAGGCTGTAAACATAACTGCACAAAACAATATTATGTAGATGGTTTGTATTCTTTGAAGCATAAAATGAAAAATTAAGATTTAAATAAATTATTTATTTGTAAAAATAGTTATTAAGATCAATGCAAAAAATTTTTTTAAATAAGATACTTTATTATATTTGGCATGTCTATCGACAATACTCCACTTTATTTCTTAAGAAAAATTCAAAAATAATTTATCCCATTAAAACTAATCTTCTATAGATGTACGATATTGAAAAATTAAATAATAAAAAAGTTACTGAACTTAGAGAAATTGCAGAAAAATTAAATATTTCCAAAGCAGATAAACTTAAAAAACAAGAGTTAGTATACAAGATACTTGACGAGCAAGCTCTTAAACCATCGTCAGAAAACGACAAAAAAGAAACTAATGCTCCAAAAGCAGAAACTAGTAATACCAATACTAGTGTGAAAAATACCGAAAGAACTACAGAGCCCAGAAAAAAACCTGTACACTCTAACGATAGGACTAATAATAGAAATAACGATAGAAACAAAGAGAGGAGCAACGACAGAACTACAAATAAGAACAACGATAGAAATAAGGATAAGAACAACGATAGAACTACAGATAGGAAAAACGATAGAAATAAGGACCGAAATAATGAGAGAAATAATAAACGTGAAGATTACGAATATGATTTTGCGGGAATTATAATTAGCGAAGGTGTTTTGGAACTTATGCAAGATGGCTACGGTTTTTTAAGATCTGCTGATTACCATTATTTATCATCACCAGATGATGTTTATGTGTCTCAATCTCAAGTTAAATTTTTTGGACTTAAGACTGGAGACACTATAAAAGGAGTCGTAAGACCTCCTAAATATGGTGAAAGATACTTTCCATTAGTAGAAGTAGATAAAATTAATGGTAGAGATCCTGAATATATCAGAGACAGAGTTCCTTTTGAATCTCTTACTCCTTTATTTCCATCTGAAAAATTTAATTTAACTGGACACAGCGAAGAATCTATTTCTACAAGAGTAATGGATTTATTTTCTCCTATTGGTAAAGGTCAAAGGGGGATGATTGTTGCCCAACCTAAAACTGGAAAAACTGTTTTACTTAAAGATGTAGCAAATGCTATTGCTGCCAATCACCCAGAAACCTACTTAATGGTTTTATTAATAGATGAAAGACCTGAAGAAGTAACTGATATGCAAAGAAGTGTAAAAGCAGAAGTAATTGCCTCAACATTTGATGAGCCAGCAGACAGGCACGTAAAAGTAGCCAACATAGTTCTACAAAAAGCCAAAAGATTGGTTGAGTGTGGTCATGATGTTTGTATACTTTTAGATTCAATTACAAGACTTGCAAGAGCTTACAATACTGTAATGCCAGCTTCAGGTAAAGTATTAACTGGTGGTGTTGATGCCAATGCGCTTCATAAACCTAAAAGATTTTTTGGAGCAGCCAGAAAAATAGAAAATGGAGGGTCTCTCACTATTTTAGCAACAGCACTTACAGAAACTGGGTCCAAAATGGATGAAGTGATATTTGAAGAGTTTAAAGGAACTGGAAACATGGAATTACAATTGGATAGAAAAATATCTAACAGAAGAATATTCCCATCCATAGACATCCTCACATCTGGGACAAGAAGAGAGGATTTATTAATGGATAAAGAAACCTTGCAAAGAGTTTGGATTCTTAGAAAACATTTAGCTGATATGAACCCTGTGGAAGCTATGGAGTTTATAAAAGATAGAATTAGATCTTCAAAATCTAATGAGGAGTTCCTGGTATCTATGAATGGATAATGTTTAAGTACATAAAAACTTCATTAATTGCCATTATTATTTCTCTAGTATTTGAATTGTTAACTCATTTATCCAAACTTGAAGTTAATTTCAAATTAAGCTTAATTAGCTTTATTTTTCATTCGTTAAATCTAATTATAGCCATAGTATTAGCAGTAAATTATCAAAACCCAACAATTTCTAGATTGGATAATTTAAAAAAAGGAATATTAATAAGTATTGTATTCTCCTTATCGATAAGTCTTTATTTCTACAGTTATCACAAGTGGATAAATCCTGAGTTTTTAGAAAATAAAAAACGAACCTTAATTGAGCTTTCTGAAAATCCTGAAACTTTACGCCAAGCAAATCTAAATATAAATTCCAATCCAGACTTTTATAATGGGAAATCTGCAGAAGACTTATTAGAAATACAGCAAGAGAATATCAATGATTTATTAAAACCTGGGAAAGTTTTTCCAATTAGTTTATTTTCTTTTTTATTTTTGGGAATGTTATCTAGCTTAATAATAAGTCTATTAACAAAATTTTTTCAAAAGAAAACTTAAAATATTTTTTTGGCAATACTATCAAAATCTAGACCATCAAAATTCCCGCTACTCATCATTAAAAGATTCGAGTTGTCCCAGTTTTCAGAGAGCAATTGATTTTGTAAATCATAAGATGAAGTAAAAACTTTAACATTAGGAGTTCCAAAAGCATTATAAACATCTTGCTCAGCAATATTATCAAGTCTTTTATGCTTAATTGTTTCAATATTGTAATAAACATAAGCTAAATCTGCAGCAATCATACTTTGAGAATATAATTGAAGAAACTCTGTATTTAAACTACTAAAAGTATGTAACTCCATACATGCTATTAATTTTCTTTCTGGAAATTGGTGCTTTAAAGCGTTGGTTGTTGCTTTTAATTTGGAAGGTGAATGCGCAAAATCCTTATAAAATGCAGAGTGATTATTGGCCTTTACCAACTCCATTCTTTTAGATGCACCTTTAAAATCTGCAATAGATTTATAAAAGTCTTTTTTATCAATACCGATTTTCTCACATACTAACTGAGCAGCTTTTAAATTTTGAAGATTATGAATACCAAAAATTTCAATTGGATATTTATTATTTTCTTCATCTAAAAGTAAAGTAGTGGATTTTTCTATTAAATGATCATGAGTATTATATGGTATCAATTGACACAAATACGAATTTGAATTAACCATGTCATTGAGGTTTTTATCTTCTTTACAAAATATTAACGCCCCATCTTCTTGAATAATTTTAGCAAAAATATGGAACTGTTTTATGTAATTTTCAAATGTTGGAAAAACATTTATATGGTCCCATGCTATTCCACTTATTACAGCAATATTCGGTCTGTAAAGATGGAATTTAGGTCTTTTATCAATTGGAGAAGATAGATATTCATCTCCTTCAATAATTGCTATTTTAGAAGATTCAGATAACTTCACCATACAATCAAATCCTTCGAGCTGGGCTCCAACCATGTAATTATGCTCTATATTATTTTTATTAAGAACGTGAAGAATCATACTGGTAATCGAAGTCTTTCCATGACTACCACCAATCACAACTCTAAGTTGATTTTTAGTCTGTTCGTAGATAAATTCAGGATAAGAAAAAACTGGTATTTGAAGTTCTTTTGCCTTTAATAATTCAGGATTATCAATTCTAGCGTGCATTCCAAGAATTATAGTATCTACTTTTTCGTTAATTAATGCTGTATTCCAGCCAATTTTTTCTGGCAATAACCCATGTTTATTTAATCTTTCTTTGGAGGGACTAAAAATCTCATCGTCAGAACCGGTTACATGTTCTCCCTTTAAATAAAGTGCGATTGCTAAATTATGCATAGCACTACCTCCAATAGCTATAAAATGAAAATGCATTAAATAATTTTATCTAAAAATGTAATAAATTAATACATAATATTGGAAAACTTGAAGAATTTATAAACACTCGACCATGAAAATTGAATTATATTTATAATAAAAAAATTGGAAGCTCCTCTTATACCACTTGCTGAAAGGATAAGGCCGAAAGATTTTGAAAATTTTGTTGGTCAAAGTCATTTAATTGGGCCAAACGGGCCGATTAGGAAAGCTGTCAGTAATGGTGCTGTTCCCTCCATGATTTTATGGGGACCTCCAGGTGTTGGTAAAACTACGTTGGCTGAAATTATAGCCAATGAATTAGACAGACCATTTTATTCTCTGTCTGCTATTAGTTCTGGAGTTAAAGACATTAGAAACATAATCAATAATGTAAAAAACCAAGGGATATTTGGAAAAGGAAATGCTTTACTATTTATAGACGAAATTCACAGATTTAGCAAATCTCAACAAGATGCTCTACTTTCTGCTGTTGAAAAAGGGCAGATAACTTTAATTGGAGCTACTACTGAAAACCCATCGTTTGAAGTCATTCCAGCACTAAGATCTAGATCTCAGGTTTTTGTACTAAAAAATCATAACAAAGAAGATTTATTAAAGTTTTTACAACTGGCATTAAAGGATTCAGCAATTGAAAAGAAAAAACCAGTTCTTAAAGAAACTGAAGCTTTACTAAGAATTTCTGGTGGAGATGCTAGAAAATTACTAAACGCTTTTGAATTAGTTGTCTTAAATATGGACGAAAATATAGTTGAAATAACTAACGAACTAGTGCAACAATCTATACAACAAAATATAGCTCAATATGACAAAAAGGGGGAAATGCACTACGATATTATATCTGCATTTATAAAATCAATTCGTGGAAGCGACCCTAATGCAGCAGTTTATTGGCTAGCTAGAATGGTAGAAGGAAATGAAGACCCTAAATTTATAGCTAGAAGATTAATTATTTCTGCTGCTGAAGACATAGGATTGGCAAACCCAACAGCACTGGTAATTGCAAATAATTGTTTTGATGCACTTCTGAAAATCGGATGGCCAGAAGGAAGAATTGTTTTATCACAATGTGCAATTTATTTAGCTCTTTCTCCCAAAAGTAATTCTGCATATTTAGCAATTAATAAGGCCCAATCCATTGTTAGAGAAAAAGGAGATTCTAGTATTCCTTTATCGCTTAGAAACGCACCTACTGAACTTATGGAAGAATTAGATTACGGAAAAGATTATTTATATAGTCATGACAATTTAGATAAACTTCACTTGCAAGAATTTCTTCCAGAAGAAATAAAAGGAGTTTCTATTTATAAACCAAAACAAAACAAGAAGGAATCAGAATATAGTAAGCTTATAGAAAAAATATGGAAGGGAAAATACTAATGATTAAAATAAAGATCTAATAAGTTGAATTGACTAATTTTAGTACGTGAAAAATATATATTTCCTTTTTATAATTGCAACCATTATTTTAAGCTGTAAGAAAAACGAAAATTCAGTTTCTTGGAATACATTTTTTCAGCTGCCAATATCAACTGATACTTTAAACCTAAATAGCTTTATAAAACAAGATAAACTACACTTAAGTGACGATGGAACCTATCTCTCTTTTAAAGACACATTTGAATTATATGAACTAGGGCAAGATGTAATTAACCAAAGTATTCAATTAGATTTTGTAGACAGCATTAAAATCCCAAGTATACTATCAGGAATACAATTTTCTCCTGGATTTCAAATACCATTTCAGTTTACAGAAAGTCATTTTTTTAATTTCAATTCTATCCAACTGAAAGAAATATATTTTGACTCTTTAATTTTTGATTACAACGTTGAAAGTAGTATTGGTGAAAAATTAGATATTAACTTATCAATTTTAGATGCTTATAATCCAATTGGCAATAATTTTAACGCACTTATATCAACTCCAACTTCTCAAGGTGTGAATTCTGGAAAATTGAACTTAAATGAATTTAAATTTGATTTGACTAAAGACGGGAGTTCTTTTAACCATATTTCAACCATGTTTACAATTGGAGTTTCATCTGATAATACCCAAGATTTAATATTTCAAAACAACGATTATATAGTAGTTAAATTTGAAATATCATCTTTTAAAATAGCTTCTGCATTAGGATATTTAGGGAGTGAAAATATTGCTAACACATCTAAAATTAAAATTCCATTCATGGAAAATATAAACTCTAAAAACTTTGAAATAAATGACTCAAAATTTGAATTATTAATTAAAAATGGAATAGGTATAGATGCTCAATTAAAATTAAATAAAATTGAATTTAAAAAAGAGACTAATATTCAAACTTTAGACCATGTAGTAATAAATCAAAATATCAATATCAATAGAGCATTAGATTTAGGACACGATTTTCAATATAGTATGATGAGTATTAATTTTAACAACAGTAACTCAAATCTTCCACAATTAATATCTATGTTTCCAGAAGAAATAAATATCGACTACCAACTACTTACAAACCCATTAGGGAACCAATCTGGATACAATGACTTTATATACAATGATTATCCACTTTCATTAGATCTTTCTGTAGATATTCCATTAAAACAGAATCTAGATTCTATTGTGTTTTTAGATACTATAAGTTTTGATTTGCCAAAAAATATAAATGTTAACGATGCATTAATAAAATTAGATTTCACCAACGAATTTCCTTGGAAATGTTGTGCTAATTTAAAACTTATCTCAGGCGATCTTTTAAACTCCTCTCCTATATGCATCAATCATTGTCAAGTTGATAATTTGGGAAATTTCATTAACGCAACAAACTCAGTAAATGAATTAGATCTTGAAAACGATTTACTAATCGAACTTCAAAAAGACAATAGGTTAATATTAGAAATAGTAATTTCTAGTCCAGACTCCACTAACTATTTTCCAATACTTGGCAATCAGAACCTCTACTATAGCATAAATATGGATGTAAATTCAAAAATCAACTTGAATTGAAATATTTAACAATTTTATTTTTAATATTCACCCAAAATAAATGCTACTCATTTGTTAGGGATTCTGTTACAAAAAAAACAGATAAAGTCGAAGTAATTAGTTCGTTTTTCAGTTCTATTGGATCAACACATTTACCTGTTAATTTTTTTAATAAAATTTACTTTGGTGGCTTTATTGATGAAAGAGATAAAGGAAATTCTTATTCTATTGCTAAAAATCAAAGAGCAGGCTTTGAAGTAGATCTGAATTTTGGAGTAAATATCTACCAAGACAACAGTAATCTAAATGGATGGTATTTTTCATTACAAAATAAGATAAGTGGAGCAGGAAAATATAATCAAGGGTTGTATGATTTAATTTTTAGAGGAAATGAAGATTTAAACCAACAAATCCCTATTGGAAATACTAAGTTTCATTTTAGAAATCACCAACTATTTAATTTTGGGAAGTTTTATGAAAATTTTTCTTTTGGAATAGTAATCGGTAATATTCTTCAAGAATACAACGGCGCTTTTGGAGAAAATGATTTTATTAATTTTAACACCAACTACAATTGGAATGTACTAGTGAATCCGAATATTTCTTTCGTTAGAAACAACAGTAATATCTTTAAAAAAAATGGAAATAGTCTTGGTTTAAATTTTAAAATAAAAGATAATTTTAAGACGACTAATTTAGTTTACAAATTTGAAGTTAAAAATTTAGGATTAATGCTTCTTCACAGTAATATTGAAACTATTAACTACGATACATCATTTACTTATTCTGGGTTGTCATTTGATCAACTAACAAATATCACGAATTTGAGTAGCGAAATTTCAACTCAATTTCAACCAAACGTCTCCAATAATAGAATCTTCTCTACCACTCCATTTGAAATTAATTTAAATTTGGCACAATCCATAAATAATTTAGAATTTTTTACAGGTTTATTTTATAGAAATAATTCACAATATTTACCCAAATCATACTTTGGCTTTAATTATAGAAATGAAAATAAATTAATGTACGGATCTATTTTGAGTTATGGTGGTTACAATAAGTTTCAGTGGGGAATTAACTCTACCTACCAAAGTGAAAAAATAAATGCTCAAATCATTCTTCAAAATTTCTTGGGCTTAATCCCTTCTTTAGGAAGGTCTTTTGGAATTATTTTAAATTTGAATTTTAAAATCCAATGAAAAAGAATATTGTAATATACTTTTTAATACTTTGCTTTATAAACGTAAATAGTCAAAATACATTCTTTCAATCATATGGTGGCAACGGGAATGACTATGGGGAGAGTATTATTTCTTGCATGGATAGCGGATTTGCAGCAATTGGCGCTACAGAGAGTTATGGCAATGGTTTAACTGATTTGTACATAATAAAAACAAATAACATCGGAGAAGTCCTGTGGCATAAAACATTTGGTGGGCCAAATATAGATTATGGCAATAGTATTATTGAAACTGCTGACTCTGGCTTTATTGCATGTGGGTATTCTAATAGTCAAAATTTAAATTACGATGTTTTTTTAGTTAAAATAGATAAAAATGGAGGATTAGAATGGCATAAAAGATATGGGGGATCTGATTGGGACTTTGGAAACAAAATAATTAAGTCTACAATTAATCCTAATAATTTTTATGTGGTTGGACAAACCTATAACTATGGAAGTATTAATGGTGATGGGTTTGTTCTAAAAATTAATTCATTGGGAGATTCCTTATGGATGAAAACATATGGTGGAAATTTAGAAGATAAGTTGGAAGATGTTGTCCAATCTGAAGATGGCAAATTATATTGTATTGGAAGTAGTTATAATTTAAATCTTGAACCTACCTTATGGATTACTAGCTGTAAAGAAAATGGGGATACTTTATGGGATTTCTACAGTGATAGTATTTCAAGTGAGGGGAAATCTATAACCCTGATTGATAATAAAATTATTTTTTGTGGTAGCACTCATCCAATACAACCAACCAATATTGTACCTAGAACTTATTATTTAGTTGGAGGAATAGATACTACTGGAAACCAACTTTTTTATGCAGATTTCAATAACTACTCTGAGAATGAACTATCCTGCGTCGAAGTAATTAAGAAACCTAACTCAAACAACTATTATTTAATTTCAAATATCTACCAATTTTCAAATAATAAGATTTATTATGCAGAACTGAATAATCAATGGGTTCAGGGGGGAACTTCCAACATTAAGGGGAATATAAATGATATTGTAAACGGGTTAGATAGTCTTATTTACAGCAATGGATTTGTAGCAATAGGGAATACTCAACAAACTAATAATGGAGTTACAGATATTTTCATATCTAAAACCTTTAACGGATTATGGGATAGTAATTATGTCAATGTCAACTTACTTAGCGATGGTGAAATAGATTTTAATAAAACTGAAATTTTTCCAAACCCTACAAAGGATTTTATAGAATTTAAAAATATTAAAACTGGCAGTGAAATTTTAATATATAATTTAAGTGGCGAAATAGTTGAAAAATATAATTACATCAATTACAAACACAGTTTAAAAAATATTAAAACTGGAATTTATTTACTAGAGTTGAATCAAGATTTAAAGAAGGAGTACTTTAAAATTATCAAACTTTGAACATTGCAAGAAAGTAATATTCTTTGTTCCTATGAAAGAGATCATTGAATTTATTCTTTGATAAAGGGGAAGATTCTCCAATAAATCCTTTTAAAGTAAAAAGAGAATATTTAGAATTTTCAAAAAAATCATAAACATCTTCTGAACTCGTATTGTAATAATCGGAAGCTCCAAGTCCATGCTCAAAAATAATAACAGGATGAAATTTATCTATAACTTTTTCACTTCCTTTTAATACGCCATACTCTCCACCTTCAACATCTATTTTTATTAAGTCAACTCTTTTCTCGTTTAATAGCTGTTCATCTAAAGTACTAGTCTTAATTTTAATTTTATTGATCTTTTCTTCTTTTGGATAAGATCTTTTTTTAAGTCCACTATATGCTGGGTTGGAAACAACATGATGAAAATCAGAATTTCCTGAATTATCAGAAATAGCAAGGTTTTTCACAGCACATATATCTTTGTACTTCACCTTTAATTGATCATATAAATATGGAATAGGTTCATATGCAAAATGGTTGCCCATAGGACAAAACTTTAAGGCATGGTCCATTACTTCTCCCTTGTGACAGCCAACATCTATAAAAGTTGAATCTATTTCTAAAACAATTTTCATTATTTTAAATGTCTGTAAGTCATAACGCATATTATGAGTAAAAGGAATAGTTTTTTTAATTATATTTTTAATAAAATCTAAAACCATTTCATAGATGAATTTAACATTATTCAATAATAGTAAGTTCAGTTCTTCTATTCTTAGATTTATTTATAATAGAATTATTTTCTTCTATAGGTTTGGTTTCTCCGTAACCTTTAAACGAAAGTCGATCTTGATCAATGTTGTTATCTATCAACCAATTTACTACAGATTTTGCTCTATTAATAGATAATTCTAAGTTGAAATCATCAACTCCATCACTATCGGTATGACCACTTATTTGAATTTTCATTTTTGGATTAAGTAGTAATAATTTTAAAACTTTATTTAGCTCAACCATAGACGATGTTTTAAGACTAGACTTACTCTTTTCAAAGAATATATTTTCCAATACAAAAGTTCCTGGTTTTACTTTCTCCAGTTCAATTATTAAAAACCCATCTTTTGAAAGACTCAAATTATCTCTATAAATATTTCTAGAATAAAACATATATCCTTCTTTTTCGGCATGTAAAGCAAAATCTATATTATTTGGGACAGTAATCAAAAATTCTCCATTTCTAGGTTTGGATTGCATTTGAGAAATTATATTGTCTTTTTCTAGATCTGACAACTGAAAGGATGCTGTCAAAGGCAATTTGGTTTCTGCGTCAATAATTTTACCTTTTAAATAAGTAATTGGTTGGGGTTTAAATTTGTCACTTAAAATAAAGCTGTATAAATCTAAGTCTCCAAAACCACCTTTTCTATCAGATGAAAAATAACCTAAATCACCCTTAGGAGAGATTAATATAGAATTTTCATTTAAAAAAGTGTTTACAGGATAACCCAAATTTATTGGCTTAGACCATGAATCATCTTCTAATTTTCTAGACATATAAATATCTAATCCACCCATACCAGGATGTCCATTACTTGCAAAATATAGAGTCTTTCCATCAGGATGAATTTGGACAGATTCTTCTCTGTAAGGTGTGTTTATTTTAGGAGATAATTTTTCAGGAATAGACCATTCTCCGTTTTCTAAAATTTGAGTTACATAAATATCTTGATTATTGGGATTTCTTCTTTGCCTATCATAATTCATACCTCGTATAAAATAAAGTGTCTTTCCATCTGATGAGAAAGATGGTTGGGTTTCCCAATGTTTAGAATTAATTTTTGGCCCTAGATTAACTGGTTTCGACCATTTTGTGCCATTATTTTGACTGTAAAATAAGTCACAACTTCCATAGCCTTTTCTATCCCCACCGTATTGGTAATCTCCTTTTGCACCTGTTTCACAACCAACAAAAATTATGTACTGACCATCAGAACTAAAAGTTGGAGCACCTTCATTATACTCACTATTTATAGCATTACTCACCAAATAACTTTTTGACCAATTATTATTTGGATTCCTTTTTGAAACAAAAATATCTTCTTGTTTACCACCAGCTGCTGAAATGTCATTTACTCTTCTAGTAAACATAAAAGTAGAATCGTCAGCAGTTAGGGAGGGGAAATATTCAGGAAATTCGGTATTTATAGAGCTACCTAAATTTACAGGATTAAAATATGTTGCGTTTTTTATAGCTTCAATAGCAAATTGAGAATTCACAATCATTTTATCAATTCTACCCATATATCTCTCGTCAGATAAGGGAGAGTTTTGATATCTTAAAGCATTTTCAAGACATTTTTCGTAACTGCCTATAGCAATGTGCATTCCTGCTAAGTAAAAATATTCAATCAGAGGAATTTTTAGATTAACAACCATCATTTTTTCTTTGTAAAAAATAGCACTATTAATATCTCCCTTATTAACTTTAATTTGGGACATTAGCAAATAAGCTTCTGAAAATGTTGAATCTTTTAATAAGGATTTTAAAAGATATTCTTCAGCACCGTTGAGATTTCCTTTCCCATTTAAAGGACTAATGTCTCGGTAACATGCTAAGGCTTTTTCATATAGCTTAATTGCTTTCTTATTGTAAGAAGAATAAAGTGCACTTTGACAAGAATAGGGGTTAAATAAAAAAAATGAAATAATGAGTAATAATAATCTATTCATATACTAAGAAATATTTAAAAATTTATGGGACTGAATTGATAATCTCCATCTAGGATTTTTTTCTAAAAAATCAAGTATAAATGGCAAGTTTTTATCTTTTTTTGACCATTCTGGTTGAATATATAAATTGCAATTTTTGTTTTTTATTTTTTTTTCATGCTCAAGAGCCAAGTTCAAATCACTTTTTTGAAAAATAATTACTTTAAGTTCATCCGCTACTTTATAGGTTTGAGGAATTGGATCTTTAAATTTCTTGGGGCTAAAGCAAACCCAGTCTATATTATTTGGAAGTGGGTTGGTTCCTGCTGTTTCAATAGCAGTATAAAAGTTTTCTTCTTTTAATTTATTTACAAGACCATTTATATTGTGTAACGTAGGTTCTCCGCCAGTTATAACGGCAAACTTTGTTTTATAATTTAGAGCTTGGCTTACAATACTATCCTCTGAAATACTAGGGTGTAAATCCGAATCCCAGCTTTCTTTTACATCACACCAAAAACAACCTACATCACAGCCTGCCAATCTAATAAAAGTAGCTGGTTTTCCTGTATGAAAACCTTCTCCTTGTAAAGTGTTAAACAATTCCATTAAAGGAAGCTCATGCACTTTATTTTCCATTTTCAGCTTTCTCACTTTATTCTTTTTTGTTTTGATTTCTTTGCTTTTTTTCTTTTTAATTTTCTTTTTCCATTTCTTGATTGACTGGCCTCAATGGATGACTTATTTTTTAGCATCTCGTTAAATTTAAATTCTTCTTCATGGTCTTTAACTACACCAAACCTGTCAAATTCTAAAACCATCCATAGATTACCATTACTAAATAAGGCAAAGTCAGTTTTATTACCATTTTCTTGATAATGCTCCCACTTTCCATCTTTCAGTCCATCATTCCACTCTCCTTTTTTTTTTAACTGGCCATTGCTGTAAAAGAACTCCCATTTGCCAGTTTTCAATCCTTCATCCCAATGTTTTTCAAATGATTTTTGACCATTGTCATGAAAACTCAACTCTTCACCATCAACAATACTATTTTTATAAAATTTAGATATTTTAAGGATACTATCTGGATAAAAAGTAGTGTATGGACCATTAAACCTTCCTTCTTTATAGTTGATCATCTTTTTTGGTTGTCCATTGTCATAAAAATAGCTTTGAGGACCATGTAATAAATTGTCTTTATACGTCAATGATTTTGAAGATTTACCATTTTTATGAAAATACAGCCACTCACCTTCTCTACTTCCCATATCGTAGGTATTTCCCCAAGCAACTTGACCATCCTCATACCAATATCCCCAGGTTCCATTTTCGACACCTTCTACATAAACAGATTTTACTTTAACGTTTCCATTTTTATGGTAAGTAAAACACTCTCCATTTTCCTTACCTAAAATAAAGTTTGTCTTTCTTTCTAATTGTCTATTGTCATAATAAGCAACACAAGTTCCAGTATAAGGTTTTCCAGACTTTTTGTGAAAAACAATAGTAGTTCCCGGAGACCATTCCAAATCTTTATTACAATCCAAGGCCTTTCGTTTAGAAACATATCCCATGACTTTCGTCTTTTTGGACCCTTTTACCATAAACTTTGGCTCTCCTTGACAATGAATTGGGTTAAATAGAAATAAAGAAATTAAAAACAAGCATGATTTCATATTTCAAAATTAGTGGTTTATATAATAAATACGATAAAAAGCTACATATATTTGTGGAATGAGTGATTATTCGAGTAAATCTAAAAGTATTTGTGCTATTTCAAGTCCACCAGGAATTGGAGGAGTTTCATTAATTAGAATTTCTGGAGAAGAATCTTTTTCCATAGTAGAAAAAATATTTTCTAAATCTCTAAAAGATACCAATGGTTACCAGGCTCTATACGGAAAAATAATTGAAAAAAAACAAATAATAGATGATGTGATAGTCACTATTTTTAAAAACCCTCATTCGTTTACAGGCGAAAACACGGTAGAAATTAATTGCCATGGATCTACATTTATACAACAAAAAATTATTGAATTACTAATTAATAATGGGGCTAAACTTGCATTGCCTGGAGAATTTTCTAAACGTGCTTTTTTAAATGGGAAATTAGATTTAAGTCAGACAGAAGCAATTGCAGATTTAATCAGTTCTAAGTCAAGTGCTGCTCATGAAATTGCTGTAAAGCAATTAAAAGGGGGAATTTCTTCTGAGCTAAAAACCTTAAGAAATAAACTAATTGAATTTGCTTCACTTATTGAGCTAGAGCTAGATTTTTCAGATGAAGATGTGGAGTTTGCAGACAGAAAACATTTAAATGAATTAATTCAGAATTTAATTGCTCATATAGACCAACTAAAGAAATCTTTCCAATATGGAAATGCAATTAAAAATGGGGTTAGTACAGTAATTGCGGGTAGACCCAATGCTGGAAAATCAACTTTACTTAACAACATTCTTAATGAAAACAGAGCTATAGTTTCTTCCATTGCTGGAACTACAAGAGACACTATAGAAGAAATAATTACTATAAATGGGATAGACTTTAGATTAGTGGATACAGCTGGTATTAGAAATACAGTAGACGAAATTGAAAAAATTGGAGTTGCTAAAACCTTAGAAAAAATCAATCAATCGTCTTTGGTTATATATATATATGATAGCTTGTTAAATACTCAGAAAGAGGTAAATGAAGATTTAAGCAAATATATTGACAACAAAGTCCCTTGTTTGGTAATTGCCAATAAAATAGACTTGGTAAAGAGTTCTAAAGAAATTCCCAATGACCATATAACAGCTTCTTTAAAAAACTCTCCAAATACAGCAAAAATAAAGGAAAGTATCTTTGAATTATTTAAAAGGAATAATATCCATAACGAAAGTGTAATAATTAGTAATATGCGACATTTCGAAGCTTTAGAACTTGCTTATAATGAGCTTATTAAAGTAGAAAAAGGACTTTCCAAAAATATACCTGGAGACTTAATTGCTATGGATATAAGACAGGTTTTATACTATATTGGAACAATTACAGGTGATATTTCTAGTGATGAATTATTAGGAAATATTTTTGCAAATTTTTGTATTGGAAAGTAACCACTACAAAACAAACCACCATAAAAACATAATAAATCTTTAGTTTAAATCTGTTAAATAATAAAAATATTATTTTATTGTTAATAATTAGTTTGTGTTGTTTTGTGTTATTAGGTACAAATTTGTATGTAGTAACAGCAGAAAATAAGTTGTTTTTAACCTTTCAATGTTATCATTAAACACAAATGCAATGAGTATAAAAGTTAACTTACGAAAGAAAAAAATTAGCAAAGGGCGTAATAGCTTATACCTTGACTTTTACCCACCTATTCCCCACTCTGAAACAGGTGAACCAAGTCGTAGGGAGTTTTTAGGACTTTATATTTTTGAGAAATGTAAAACACCTTTTGATAAACACCTTATTCTATGAAAAAAAATTGATATTATTAAAAATAAGGAATCCATTTTTTTATGTGTTCTATCCAAATCTTATATCCCTCAACAGTAAGATGTTCACCATCGTAGGTATATTTAGAATTTTTCCTTATTTCATCTTTTGATTCAAAATATTTAAATTTATTTAAAGGTGGAATGACTAAGAGTTTATTCTTATTTGCAATTTCAGATATTCCTTTGTTTAACTTTTCAACATAATTCCAATCACGACCCCATGTAAGTTCACCTTTTAATCCTTTTGAAGCATAATGAATTTGATGAAGAATAACTTTAATGTTAGCAGCTAATAACTTATCAACTATTTTTTCATAATAAATAATGACTTCTTTTGGGCTATCACCAGACTGTCCATCAGCATCGTTGCCTCCCAAATAAATCAGAACTTCTTCAGGTTGGGCACTTATTAAGAAGTCCACTTCATTTAAAGCGCACCTTAAAACTTGTCCACTGTGACCGATTTCAACAAATTTATTAGCACCATAGAATCTACTATCATGCATACCTTCTACAACACTATTCCCCCAAAAGATTGACTTTCCTTTTTGAATATTGGAAAATATTTCTCGTATTTCAAAAAGCTTGGTTTTATCCACAACAGGACAATCACCTATTGGGCTTCCGTGAACCAAAGTTCTATATAAATTTAATGGGAATAATTCATTTCTGAAAGAAATTAAACCAAATACATAAGATAATGTAATAATAATCAGGAATTTTAATTTTTTCATTTTATAAGTTTTAAAACAAAATTAATAAAACATAAATTTCAAAACAATTATATTAATTGAAATTAGGTGAATTAACCTGTTTCTTTTGAAACTCTAAAAGGTTTTTTTGGGGTATATTTGT
>MDSY01027754.1_pt1 | contig 20232 bp, 25 predicted proteins | sample 811131 | NCBI WGS metagenome assembly MDSY01 (sample SAMN05326643, study PRJNA326480) | marine metagenome | isolation source: seawater | place: Atlantic Ocean: South West | collected 2010
AGAAAATGAAAATGAATCTAAAATTATATTTAATTTTGAAAATCATTATTCTTTGCATGAACCTTCTATTGATATTATTAATGAAAAGTCAAAAGAGAATAATGTTAAAAAGAATGATAAATTAAAAACAAATAAAAAAGTCAGAAAAAAAGTTTCAACAAAAAAAACTATTAAAAAAAATACAAAAACAAAAACAACAAATAAAAACATTAAAGAAAAAAATATAACAAAAAAAGAAGAAATTTTAACTTCAGAAGTAGAAAATATAAAGAGCAAAGAAGAGGTTGAAAAATCTGGTTGGTGGTCTCAGTAAAAGTGAAAAAATTTTTATTTACAAATATTTTAATATTTTTTTTTTTTACCACTGCTAAAGCAACAACTATCTTAGATCATGAGATTGAAACTTTTATTAATGATATTTTAAGCTTAGTTAGCAAAACAAACAACTTTAATAAGGAAATTAATTTTAGTATTCTGCTGGATGATAATGCTAATGCTTTTGTAAATCAAGACACAAAACTTTTTATATCTACTGGATTAATAAAATATACGACTTCTTATGAAGCATTTTTAGGAGTTTTGGCTCATGAATTAGGGCATATTGAAAAATATCATATTGCTAAAAGAAAAAAATCAATAAAAAATTTAAAAGACATTGATAATATTACAAATTTATCATTAATTGCTGGTTCTCTTATAGCAAATAATAGTGAATATTTAATGCAGTCAATAATAACTAATAAAGTTGGAATTAGTAATTATTATAAATCTTTTTCACGAGATCAAGAAAGAGAAGCTGATTACTATGCTGTTGAAACATTAAATAAGTTAAGATTATCTGCTGATCCCCTAATTGAATTTTTAAGTTTTTTAGAAAAACAATCAATACAAAAAGGATATGATCCAGATTACAAAATATTTTCCACTCACCCAGTATATGAAGAAAGGTTTACAATAATAAATAGTTTAAAATCTAAAGAAGAATATGATTTTGATCAGATTATTGAAAGTAGATTTAATTTTATTAAAGCTAAGCTATTTGGATTTACAGAAAATAATACTAATAGTCTTAATAAGTATCTTGAGGGTGATTATTTAAATTATGCAAAATCAATTATTCTATCTAAAAAGGGTAAGCTTAAAGAATCAATGATATTATTAAATAATTTACTAACAAAAGATGAAAATATTAGTTATTTATTAGAAACTAAAGCAGATATTTTATTTGCTAGTGGTTATTCAAATGAGGCGCTACTTTTTTATGAAGAATCATCAAAAAATATTCCTCATAACTATTATGTTAAAAAGAGAATATTTGATATAAATTTTTCCAAACTATCTAGTGATGAAAAAATGGATTCTTTAAGTTTATTCAAACGCTTTTCATATTTATTAGAAATTTTCTATTATAATAAAGATTTGAAAAATAAATTTGAAACATTAGCAAAAAAAAATAATCTTATCAGTTGGATTAATTTTTTTAATATTAAAAAAATAGAAATTAATAATATTTCAGATAGAGATAATATAATAAAAAGAATTAATCAGATTAGGAAAGAAAGTTCAGATAAAGTTTTAATAAGATTAGTTAACAAACATTTGAGTGAAATTAATGAAAAATTTTAATGGTTCTTTGACTTATAAAGATTACGAAAATCTCTATAAAGAAAGAAAATTAATAAACAATAATTTTAAAAAATCTCAAATTCAACCTTCAAGTGTAGATTTAACATTAAGTGAAGAATGCTATGAAATAAATGCTAGTTTTTTAAGTTCCTCAAAAAAAGTAAGGGATAATTTAAAAAAAATTATTAAAAAAAAAATAAATTTAAAAAATAAATATATTTTTAAGAAAAATAAAACCTATTTAGTAAGATTAAATGAAAGTTTAAATTTGCCTAATAATGTTTTTGGAATATGTAATCCTAAAAGTAGCACTGGAAGACTTGATATTTTTTGTAGAACAATTTTAAATTTCAGTGATGAATATGAAAAAATACCTAAAAATTATAATGGAGAAATGTTTATAGAAATTACCTCTCGTTCTTTTAATATACAATTAAAAAAAGGTGACTCACTTAATCAAATGCGACTTATTTTCAATAAACATATTTATGTTAATGACAAAATATTAAAAAAATTCCACAATCAATTTTTTTTAACTTTAGATAATAATAGTGAAAAAATTTTACCAAATCTTAATAACGGCCTTAAAATAAGTGTTGATTTGTCTATCGATGATCAAGTTGCTGCTTATGTTGCTAAATCACAAACTCCAATTTTAAATTTTAGTAAAGTAAAATATCACAAAATTTATGATTTTTGGAAACCAATTAAACCTAAATATCAATGCATAACAATTAAAAAGAATAAATTCTATATTTTAAAATCTAAAGAAAAAATCCAAATACCAAATAATATGGCAGGTGAAATGATTCCTTACGATACAGGCCTTGGGGATTTTAGGGTTCATTATGCTGGTTTTTTTGATCCTGGCTTTGGTAACAAACATGGCTCCCATGCTGTTTTAGAAGTTAAAACTAATGAAGTTTCGTTTATTTTGGAAGATAATCAAACAATTGCTAGTATAAAGTATGAGATGCTTAATAAAATCTCTAAAATATTATATGGTAATTCAATAAAATCTAACTATCAACATCAGGGTCTTGCTTTGAGCAAGCACTTTGTTTAATAAAAACATAATGAAGAAAATTATAATAATAAATGGACCAAATTTAAATCTCCTTGGTAATAGAGAGCAAAATGTTTATGGGAATGATTCTCTTGAAGATATTAAAAAAATTGTTGAAGAAAAATGTTCGCAATTAGATATTGAATGTTTTTTTTGTCAAAGCAATAATGAAGGAGAAATTATAAGCTTTATTCAATTAGCAGATAAAGACTATGATGGATTAATTATAAACCCAGCTGCTTTTACACATACCTCAATAGCTTTGCTTGATGCACTCAGAACAATTAGCAAGCCTAAAATTGAAATTCATCTTTCTAATATTTATAATAGAGAAGAATATAGAAAAAAAAGTATAACTTCTGAGGGTGTTAATGGCTTAATTTGTGGTTTTGGGCCAATGAGCTATATACTAGCAGTGGAAGCGATGAGTAAATTAATTTATAAACAATAATTATTATGACAAAAATAGATAAAATTGATTTAGCTAATATTTCATTAATCAAAAAAGAACTAAAACTAAAAAATATTAATTCTGTTAAAATTAAAAAAGGGAGTTATGAAATAGAGCTTAGTTCTGGTGCTAATTCTATTTCTCAAAATATATTATCTCCATCACAAAAAGAAGATTTGCCAAAAATTAATAAAGAGGCCAAAGTATCTTCTGATAAACCAGAAAATATTGTAAAATCTCCTATGGTTGGAGTTGCATACTTATCAGCAGATCCGTCTACTCCTCCATATGTAAAAGTTGGACAACATGTTAAGCAAGGAGAAACATTACTTTTAATTGAAGCAATGAAAACATTTAATGAAATAAAGGCTCCAAAATCTGGAGTTGTAAAAAAAATTATCGTTCTTAACAGCCAGCCAGTTGAGTTTGGAGATGAATTAATAATTTTTGAATAAATGTTTAAAAAAATATTAATCGCTAATCGAGGCGAAATAGCTCTAAGGATATTGCGTGCCTGTAGAGAAATGAATATTAAAACAGTAGCAATTCATTCTGAAGCAGATGAAAGTGCTATGCATGTTAGATTAGCAGATGAAAGTATTTGTGTTGGCCCTGCTTCTGCACAATCAAGTTATTTAAATATCCCAGCAATTATTACTGCGGCAACAATTACTAATGTTGATGCTGTACACCCAGGTTATGGTTTTTTAAGTGAAAATCAAAGATTTGCAGAAATTATCCAAGAACATAATATTAAGTTTATAGGACCTAAACCAGAGCATATTAAGATGATGGGAAACAAGATTATGGCAAAAAAAATTATGGAGGATAATGGTGTACCTATAATACCAGGATTAAATAAAATTGATGATGCTAATGAAATTAAAAAATTTGCCGATAAAGTTAAATTGCCAATAATTATAAAAGCAGCAAACGGTGGTGGTGGTAAGGGAATGCGAATAGTAAGAAATATTAATGAAATACAAAAATCAATAAATGCTGCTAAAATTGAATCAAAAAAATCTTTTAATGATGACACAGTCTATGTAGAAAAATACTTATCAAATCCAAAACATATAGAAATCCAGATCTTAGCAGACAATCATGACAACATTATCACTTTAGGAGAGAGAGATTGTTCAATTCAAAGAAAACATCAAAAACTAATTGAAGAAAGTCCAAGTAAAATATTATCTAATAGTGAAAGAGAAAAAATAAGTGAGTTATCAAGAAAAGCTCTGAAATCAATTAATTATGAAGGAGTAGGAACTTTAGAATTTCTTTATGAAAATAAACAATTTTATTTCATGGAAATGAATACAAGATTACAAGTTGAACATCCTGTAACTGAAATGGTGACTTCTACTGACTTAGTAAAAGAACAAATTTTAGTTGCCTATGGTGAGAAATTAAGACTATCTCAAGAAAATATAAACATTAAAGGTCATTCTATAGAATGTAGAATAAATGCTGAAAATTCTGAAACTTTTATTCCGTCTCCTGGTAAAGTTAATCAATATCATCAACCAGGTGGATTAGGAGTTAGAGTGGATTCAGCCGTATACCAAGGATATGTCATTCCACCTCATTATGACAGTATGATTGCAAAGCTAATTACATATGGTGACAATAGATCTGATTGTATTCAAAAAATGAAAAGAGCTCTTGAAGAATTTGTTATTATCGGAATTGATACAAATATTCAATTACACCAAAAAATTATTGAATCAGAAGATTTTATATCAGGTAATTATGATATCAATTATATGTCAAGATTTGATTAATTAAATTAAACAATCTTGAAGCCATACATCATAAATAGGATGCTCTAGAGGAGTAGTTGATGGACTAGAAGAAATCATCCATCCTTGATAAATTAATTCTACTTTTTCTTCATCTGAAGAGTCATAGATTTTTAACAAGACAAAATTTTCTGGAATTTCTTCAGGTGGTTTTTTATGACAAGCATAAATTTGAATTTCTATAGTTTGAAATTTAAAATATGTATCAACCTTTATGTCAAATGTATTTACTTTAGCTGTAATCTTATCTAAGATTTGTATTTTAGCTAGATCACCTTCTAATGTTTTAGAAATAACTGAAGATGAATGAAAAAAAATTAATATTATAAAAAAAAAATTACGGACTCCAAGATTCATATTCATTTTCATTTTTTTTATTTTTATAAGAATTAGATAAAGGATGTGTATCTGGAAAATAGGCTTTGTTAGTCCCAGACATGTTTTGTTCATGGTTTTTTTGCCATGAATATTTATGGGAATAATCTAAGGGAGGCTTTTCTATTGATTTGTGAAGCCAGGCATGCCAATGAGGTGGCACTTTTGTGGCCTCAATACTACCTTTAAAAATTACCCATCTTTTAGCTTTAGTTTCTTCAAAATCTTTAATATTACAATAATATTTGTTTCCAAACTCATCTTCGCCCACTAAATTTCCACAAAACCAAGTGTAAATAGTTGTTCCTAAGCTCATTTTTTATATACCTTAACTCTCTTTATAATTTAATTTTTTAATTTCCAACTTAATTTTTTACCACCATAAAAATTTTTTATCTTGATGCCATTACTATCAAGATAATTGGGTACTATCCACTCCTCTTTTAATAATGTAATTTTGTTCTCATTTATTGGTAAATTATAAAATTTAGGACCATTAATAGATGTAAACAATTCTAAACTATTCAAAGAATTTTCTTCTTCAAAAATTGATGCATAAAGCTCTATCGAGCTAGTTGCTGAGAATATTCCAGGTTTAGTAGAAATATCTGGAAATTTTTGATTAGAAAGATGTGGCGCAGAATCTGTTCCTAAAAAAAATTTTGAATTATCATTGCAAGCAGCTTTTCTTAAAGATATCAAATCTTTTTCATCTTTTACTACAGGCATACAAAAATGATGTGGATCAATTGAATCTTGCAAAAAAACATCTTTCTTTGTTAACAGCATATGATGAGGTGTAATAGTTCCTCGAATATTATTATTATTATTTATATAATCAACTCCATAACTTGACGAAACATGTTCAAGTACAATTTTTAAGTTAGGAAATTTATTACGAATCAAATCTAAATCTTCATCAATAAAATATTTTTCTCGATCAAAAATATCTATATCTTCTCTAATTTTTTCACCATGAATCAATAATAATTTATTATTTTTTTCGATTATTTCTAATGTTTGAAATATCTTTTTTAAATCAGAAATTCCATATTCAGAGTTTGTAGTTGCATTAGTGGGATAAAGTTTTGCTCCAATAAAATGATTATTTTTTAGTCCCATTTCAAAATCAATTAAGTCTAATTTCTCTGTCAAATAACATGGTATTAGAGGTTCAAAATCTGCATTAAAACTATTTTCTTTTATTATTTTTGAATAAATAACTGCTTGTTCTGCTTTAGTAATCGGGATATTTGTATTTGGCATTGCTATACATCTTTTATTTACTCTTGAAGAATATTTTGTAATTTCTTTAAGCATCTGTCCTTCTCTAAAATGCACATGCCAATCATCTGGCTGAATAATTTGAATTGAATTATTCACAATAGCCTAATGATTTTATTTTTTTAAAAACTTGATCAAATTTAATAGAGTTCATATAAGACATTTTTTGATTTATAGTAATTTTTTTAAAATAATCATAATTTTCAGATGTTCTAATAACAATATTATTTTTTCCCCACGGACCATATACTTTATCGTTAGTTGGTCCAAATAATGCTATTGTAGGAAGTTTACAAGCACAAGCTAAATGCATTAAACCAGAGTCATTGCCAATAAATAAATTACTTTTTTTCATATAAGCAGCTGTTAAAGTTAAATTTGCACCAAATAAATCAATAATATTTTGATCATTTACGCCATTACTTAATTTTTTAAAATATAAATTTTTTTCTTTATGAGAGCCTACAAAAATATATTTTATTTTACTATTTTCATAAGAAAGTTTTTTAATTAAATTATTATATTCTTCAATGGGCCATAATTTAGGGGTCCAATTACCTCCAGGAAATATAACGAAATATTTGCTTTCTTTATCAATTTTTTTCGCAACAATATTTTCTTCATCAATGTTTGTATCAATTTTTAAATTTGAACAATCAAAACCAAAAGAATTATTAAGTTGTTCAATGTGATGAAAATTATTATTTTTTTTAAAAATATATGATTTTTTTTTATTTATAAAATAAGAAAGAAGAGATGTTCTAAAATCAACTACAATGTCCCATTTAAAGGCAGAACAGTGATTTAAAATTTGAATCCAATGTAAATTAAATTTTTTCTTTTTAATTATAACCACTTTTTCAATATTATGAAAATTTTTTAACAGAGGTTCTGCAGTTGGACCAATAACAAAAGTAAACTTGGCTTCAGGGTTTTTTTTAGCTAATGAATTAAAAACACCCGTCGATAAAACGGTGTCACCAATTAAATTTGAACAAATTATTAATATTTTCACTGGAAATACATTACAAATTTAGATTTAAAGAATATATATTTAATACAAATATGACAACAAATTACTTATATAAAAATACAAGTGCCAAATTTCTTGAAATATATGGTCCTGACTCAATTTCTTTTATTCAAAATTTAATTACTAACGATATAAATGAATGTGAAGAAAATCATTTTTTATATTCTTGCCTACTTACTCCCCAAGGAAAGTTTTTTGCAGATTTTTTCATTTTCAAAAAAAATGATAAATATGTTTTTGAAATACATAAAAAATATTTTAATAATTTTATACAAAAATTATTAATTTATAAATTACAATCAAATATTGAAATTAAAGAGTTTAATTCTATGAATTCATTTATAATTTTTGGAGATGCTCATATTCTAAGCAAGTATGAAATTTTTAATTCTGATCCACGTAATAAGAATATTGGAAATAAATTAATTCAACAAAGTAATAACATACAATTTAAAAATAATATGATTGAAATTAATGAAGAAAAATATCATGAAATATTAATTAAAAATAAAGTGCCTTACTCACCTTATGATTTAAAAGAAAATCAGTCACTGTTATTAGAAAATAATTTTGATAATCTGAATTCTATATCCTGGAGTAAAGGATGTTATATTGGTCAAGAGATAACAGCAAGAATGAAATATAGAGCTCTTTTAAAAAAACAGCTTTATTCTTTGAAAATAATTTCTGGTAAGTTTCAAATTGGAGATGATATTGTACTTAAAGATAAAAATTTAGGAAAAATTATTACAAAAGTAAATGAATTTATTCTCTGCATGATGAAAATTGATTTGGTAGATGAAAAAAGCAAAAACAAGGAAAAAATTGAAATAGATGATGCTTCAGTTTTAGAGTTTCTATAATTTAAATTCTCTTTTAAATATAATTATTGGAATTAACAAAAAAATAAAAACTAATAATACTGGAGTAAATACATTATTTACCCCAAAAATATTTGCTACCACACCTAAGCTTGCCGGTGCTCCGATAAAAGTCCCATATACAGCAACAGAAACAATTGTTATGCCCACTCCACTGTCAATACCTTTAATCTTTCCTGCTAAACTATAAGCAATTGGCACAATTGATGATGATCCAATTCCTAAAATAGCAAAACCTAATATTGCAAAATATATTGAGTCAAAATTGATAAGTATTAATAAACTTAATATAGTTAAAGACATTAAAACAAGAAGTATTTTAAATACTCCAATTTTGTCTCTAAACCAATCACCACATAGTCTCCCAATAACCATAAAGATATTAAAACTTATTGTTGCGATGCCCACATTAAAACCATTAACTTTGATGAAGTCTTTCATATAAAGTGCGCCCCAAGAATCAACACTTCCCTCAGTTAATGCATTAGCCATAGCAATTATTGCTAATAAAAAAATCACAATTGGCCAAACAAAGAAAATATTTTTTTTATCACTATCTAAACTTTTTTGATCATCACTTAACATCAAAGAAAAATATAAATTTATAGGCAACATTATTATTACATAAACAGCTATATTTATTAGAATAGGAATTTCAAATTGAAGAAAAATACTAGTAGCAAATGAACCAATCAATACACCCAAACTCCAAAATGCATGGAAAACAGACATCATGGATTTTTGTTCACGGGTTTCAATTTTTGAAGCTTGTAAATTAATGCATATTTCAAACAAACCAAAACATAATCCGAATAAAAAAGCTAAAATCATAAATGTTTGTAAATCTTTAATAAAAGGTACGGGTAGCCATAATAACCATTGAGCTAAGACTACAAATATAATAATTTTTTTAGAGGAACTTTTTACTATAATATAGTTAGCACAGAGCATCATAATTATTGATCCAATTGCAAATATAGCCATTATATAACCAATTCCTAAATAATCTGTCTGAATTTGATCTCTAATAGTTGGTATTCTTATTGTCCAAAGACCAATAGAAAATGCCATTATAAAAAAAAGTGCTCTGCATGCAAATATATCGCTTATCTTCTTCATATAAATTTTTAACAATAATTTTTAAATCAATTAATTCAGGTAAAACTAATTAAAATAATCTGTATAGTAATTAATAAGATTATCTATACTAATTCTTTTTTGTTCCATAGTATCACGATCTCTTACTGTAACAGAATTATCATCAAGAGTTTCGAAATCAACTGTGATACAGATTGGTGTACCAATTTCATCATGTCTTCTATAATTTTTTCCAATGTTACCAGAATTTTCTAACATAACTCTTCCCAATCCAACTTTTTGAAGATTAGTTTTTATTTTCTTTGAAAGATTAACTAATTTTTCAGCATTCTTTTTTAAAGGTATGATTGCAGCTTTAATTGGTGATAAGTGAGATTGTAATGAAAGAACTATTCTTGAATTATTATCTTGAATATTTTCTTCTTTATAAGCTTCATTTAATATAGCCAAAACTCCTCTATCAACTCCAGCTGATGGTTCAATTACATGAGGTATATACCATTTTTTATCATCCAGATTTTGAACTCCAAGTTTAGTTGTCGACTTATCATTTTTGATAACTTTAGAATTTATAGAAAAATCTTGTTGATTTTTTGTATGAGAACCTAAATCAAAATCTGATCTATTTGCAATTCCCTCCAATTCCTCTTCACCATGAGGAAAATTATACATTATATCAACTGTAGCTTTTGAATAGTGAGATAGTTCCTCTTTTTCTATATTTAGAAGTTTAATATTATCACTACTAATGCCTTGAATTTTCCACCATTCTAATCTTTTGTTAATCCAATATTTATGCCATTCTTCTGCTTTTTCAGGTTCAACAAAAAATTCTAATTCCATTTGCTCGAACTCCCTAACCCTAAAAATAAAATTTCTAGGTGTTATTTCATTTCTAAATGCTTTACCTATTTGTGCAATTCCAAAAGGAACTGTTCTGCTTGTAGAGTCTAAAATATTTTTAAAATTTGTAAAAATTTGCTGACAAGTTTCAGGTCTTAAATAAGCAAAAGATTTGCCATCATCTACTGGTCCTATAGCAGTTTTAAACATTAGGTTAAATGGTCTAGGATCAGTTAAATCTTTAGATTTACAATTAGGACATAAATTATTCTGTAATTGATCTGCTCTCCACCTTGATTTACATGAACGACAATCAACTAAAGGATCAGAGAATGTATCTTCATGACCAGACATCCTAAAAACCTCTGGGGCGCTTAAAATAGCAGCATCTAGACCTTCTACATCATCTCTTTCATAAACCATAGATTTCCACCATGAATGTTTCAAATTATTTTTTAATTCAACTCCCATTGGCCCATAATCGTAGAGACCTTTTGTTCCTCCATAGATATCATTAGACTGAAATATAAATCCTCTTCTTTTGCACAAGGAAACTAAATCTTCCATAGTTTTAGCAACCATAGTTTTTCCTATAAATAATTTTATTCTTTTGGTTTATATTCATCTGTATTTGGATCTTTTTCAAGATCAACTATCTTATCCTCTTTTTTTTCAAAATTATTATTTTTAGATTTTTTTTTTAAAATTCTAAAGAAAGAAAAAACAGAAACAATAATTAATAACAAAATTAAATATTTCATCAGAGACCAAACCTAGACCACATAAGTTTTTCTTCTATTTTTTCTAAAATTTCATCACTATTTAATAGTGAAGAAGATAATCTTTTTTGAATAAAAGATTTTTTTTGATCAATCATTTTTATTTTTGCTTTCTTACCAAATCTTTCTTTTATAATATCTTCTAGAGAACCAATACCATCAGCTAATCCTAAATCAATTGCTTTTTGTCCAACCCAAAATAAGCCACTAAAAATTTCATCAAAGTCTTTTTCTTTAATTTTTGAACCTCTTCTACTTTTAACATAATTGATAAAGTTGTCATGAATCTGCTCTTGAATATTTTTTAGACGATCAATGTCTTCTTTTTTTGCATCCTTAAAAGGATCAAGGAAGCTCTTACTTTTACCAGAAGTATAAACTCTTCTTTCAACACCAATTTTTTTTAATAAATCTACAAAACCAAATCCGGGAGAAATAACTCCTATAGATCCAACTATAGAATTAATATTAATATAAATTTCATCTCCAGCACAAGCAAGCCAATAACCTCCAGAAGCAGCAACATCCTCAACAAAAGTTATAATTTTTTTATTTTTTTCTTTTGATTTTTTTATAATTTTTTCTGCAATTAATGATGATTGCGTAGGAGATCCTCCTGGAGAATTTATTATCAATGCAACGGCTTTGCATTTTTTATCCATAAAAAGTTTATCAATCAACTTGTCTAAGGAATTTATATTTAAGCCACTTTTCGTTAAACCTGACTGACCTATAACCCCTGATAATCTTAGGGTAGGAATATTTATACTTTTTGAAAATAGGGATTTTAGCATAAGACCTATTATCAAATGTTACATCTAGTCGGAAGTTTATTTTATAACGTTTTTTTTTAAATTTATGTGTTTTTTTTCAAAAAAAACTTGTATCTGCTTGATATTTGATAAATTAAAATAATATATTAAGAGATAAAACAAACTATGGGACAAATAATTAAGCTTAAAAGACCAAAAGAAGATTTTAATGATCAAATCTCTAATATTATAGATCTTTGTCAGGAAGATCTTGAATCTACTAATACCCTTATTTTAGAAAAACTAGATAGTAAAGTTCCCCTTATTCATGATATTGCATCGTACCTCATATTATCTGGTGGAAAAAGACTTCGTCCTATTCTTACATCTTGTAGCTTTCATTTAATTAACTCTAAATTGCAATATAAAAAAAATCATATTGGCTTAGCTGCTGCCGTTGAATTTATTCATGCAGCTACTTTACTACATGATGATGTAGTTGATGAAAGTAAAAAAAGACGAGGAAATTTAAGTGCAAATGAAGTATGGGGAAATAAAACAAGCGTTTTAGTTGGTGATTTTCTTTTTAGCAGAGCATTTCAACTGATGACTAAATATGGGAATGTTGAAATATTAAAAATTCTATCAGATACAAGTGTTACAATTTCTGAAGGTGAAGTTTTAGAATTAAGTAATGATAAAGATCCTACAATAAATGAAGATGTATATTTTAAAGTAATAAATGGAAAAACAGCGTCACTCTTTAGTGCAGCTTGTCAAGTAGGTGCCATTAGTGCTGGCGCCTCTAAAAAAGAGATTGAGTCACTAAAATCATTTGGTACAAATTTTGGTATGTCTTTTCAATTAGTTGATGATGCTATTGATTATTCTTCAAATAATAATTTATTAGGAAAGAATATTGGAGATGATTTTAAAGAAGGTAAAATTACCTTACCAATAATTCTTGCCTATTTACGTTCAAACAACCAAGAAAAAAAATTTTGGGATAGAACAATTATTAATTTAAAACAAAGCAAGAATGATTTTTTAAAAGCGAAAGAAATTATGCAAAAATATTCTTGCATTGAAGATACTCTAGACAGAGCTCGTCACTTCTGTAATGTTGCAATTGATAGCCTTGGAAGCTTTACAGAAAACAAATACAAGATTAGTTTAATAAAATTAATAGAATCAAGTCTAAATAGATTAAGTTAGTATTTATTATAAGATTTAATTTCTACTAACTCAGAACCAAAGTATTTATTTATTTCCAATTTAATTTCTGATCTTTTGTCATTAGTTAAATAAACTTTCCTTGCTAAATCAATAAATTCTTGGTCAAATTTTTTTGATCTTTCACAATCCCTTATATTATTTTCAATATCCCATAAATTAGAATTTACATCTATTAACTTTTCTAAATATTCGTTAACCTTGGCATCTTGAATTATCTTGTTTAAAGAGGATTCTAACAATGAGAGTTCTTCATTAATAAAATTTAATTTATTCTTATCCGTTATATTTTTAAGCTTAATTCTTAAAATGGAAATTTTATCCATTAATTCACCTATAGAGATTGGAGTATTAACTAACATTTTTATTTTCTATCATAAATATCTTCATAACGAGTTATATCATTTTCATCTAATGTGTCTCCATACCATACTTCAATTAAAATTAAGTCCTCTTTCTCATTATTGCAAAGGCGATGTTTTGCATTTAGAGGAATAAAAATATTTTCATTTTCATTTAAATTTAAAATTTTTTCATTAACAGTTACTTCAGCTTTGCCTTGTACTATTACCCAATGTTCAGATCTATAATTATGACTTTGAAGAGATAGTTTTCCTCCAGGTTTAACAATAATTTTTTTTATTGTATATTTATTTCCTTCCTGAATTACCTCAAATGAGCCCCACGGTTTAGAAACTTTTAATGTCATATTATAGGAATCGGTATATATTAATTTTATATTTCTTTAACACAAAATTTATGGCTAAAATTGCTTCATCTATTCTATCTGCTGATCTTTTAAAAATTAAAGATGAAGTAATTAATGTTGATAAGGCCGGAATAGATTATATTCACATTGATATAATGGACGGTCATTATGTTCCAAATATAACTTTTGGCTCTAATATTGTCAAAAGTTTAAGAAAAATTACACAGAAGGTACTAGATGTTCATCTGATGATTTCACCAGTAGAGTCTTTTATTCAAGAATTTATTGATTCTGGTTCTGACATAATTAGTTTTCATCCTGAAGCAGACAATAATAGTAAACAAATTATAAAAACTATAAAAAAATCTGGCTGTAAAGCCGGCATAGCAATTCATCCTAATATTGAGATTGATAAAATTAAAGAATATTTAGAAGAAATAGATCAAGTAATAGTTATGACCGTTTTACCTGGTTTTGGAGGACAAAACTTTATGGAAAATCAAATTAGTAAAATTGAAAACCTTTGTTCAATTCGTGAAAATTTAAAAAACAAGTTTGAGATTGAAATAGATGGGGGAATTAATGAAATTACAAGTAAATTATGTAAAAAAAGTGGTGCTGATATATTAGTTTCAGGTTCATATCTTTATGAAAAAGATGAGTCACAATATAAAACTATAATAAACTCTATAAGAAACTAAAGAATTTTCCTTTAAATATAAAAATATTGCTATTTTTAGCCTTTGACTTAATTTCGTATTTTTGTATAGATACCACAATTTATTATGGGATATCCAAAAAAACATAGAGGCCGTCGCAAAAGAGGCTCAAAATACAGAAGAAATAAACGCCGTCAAAAAAAGAAATAAGTAGTTCCATTAACATTAATTAAATTTCTTATTTTACATTAAATTATATTGTTTTATGATTTGTAAAACAATCTGGGAGATAACATGACTTTAATTAAACCAATTTCTGAGAAACAGGCTAAAGGCAAAGTAGAAAAAATTTTTAATGAAATAAAAAAGAAAAGAAAAATTAATAATATTCCTAATTTTTGGAGAACTCTAGCAGTTGATCCAGATACTTTAGAGAGAACTTGGAATTCATTGCAACAAGTAATGAAAAAAGGAACTCTTGATACCTTAACTAAAGAAATGATTTATGTTGCTGTTTCAATGACGAATAGTTGTGAATATTGTATTCGTTCACATACAAAATCAGCTAAAAAACAAGGATTGACTGATAAGATGTTAAAAGAACTAATTGCAGTAGTTGCAATGGCTAATGAAACTAATAGATTAGTTGAATCGTACCAAGTAGAAATTGATAGTGTGCTAAAATAAATTTTTATATTTGTTTTTGACTTGTTAACCTTTTGACAGGTTTTTCTACTATTGGCATATGAAGTAAGGCCGCTACAAATCCTAAAGCTACGCAAATCCACCACATTAAATCATAAGATCCATAATGATCAAATAATCTACCTCCGAACCAAGATCCAAAAAATGATCCAATTTGATGTACAAAGAAGGCCCATCCATATAACATTGACATATAATAAGGACCAAAAAATACTATTATTATTCCGCTGGTTAATGGAACTGTAGACAGCCATAAAATACCTAATAGGGAAGCAAAAACCAGAACAGTTAACTCAGTCTTTGGTAAAAAAATAAAAACTAGAAATAATAATCCTCTTAAAGAATATAAAAGAGCAAGTAGATTTTTTTTAGAAAGTCTGTCACCTAAATAACCAAAATATATTGTGCCAATAATATTAAAAATACCAATTAAAGCTAAAGCCCAGCCACCGACCCAAAATGGTAAATTTTCATCTTTAACAAAAGCTGGTAAATGAACTGCTACAAAAGTGACATGAAAACCACAAACAAAAAAACCTAGTGATAAAAAATTAAAACTTTTTGATTTAAATGCTTCTATTATTGCCTCTTTTAAAGTTTGATTTGTCCCTGATTTTGAAGACTCAGATTTTTGTGAAAAATTAATAAAAAAAGAAAAAATAATCATTATAGAAGCAACAAACGTAAGAAGTTTTAGTGAATGAGACCAGCCAAATATTTCAATTAAATAGCTAATTGAAGGAACCATAATAAATTGTCCAAAAGATCCTGCGGCCATTACTATACCTAAGGCTAAAGTTCTGTTTACTGCTTGTACTGATCGACCTACTGCTCCTAAAACTACCGCCGTACCACAACCTGCACTACCTAAACCAAAAAGCGTTTGACTCCCTATTATGCTTAAAGCACCTTGAACATTCGACATCCAAAATAAACTTAGAACAACTAAAATAATTCCTAGTATCGAAGCTCTGCCAGATCCATACTTGTCTGATAAGGCGCCAAATAATGGTGATCCAATTCCAATCATTAGAACATTCAATGCTGAAGCAAATGCGAAAAGTTCTCTTCCGGTATTTAAATGATCTGTAATAGGAATGAGATATAGTCCAAAAGAATGTCTTAAACCAAAAGATATTAAAAGTAGTACACTTCCTCCAACTATTACAAAAAATGGTATTAAGTTTTTTTTTGAGGAATTATTCATTTAATTATGCCCAAACAATATTTTATAGCATTCAAAAACATTTCATTTTGAAAATTATACATATATACGAAAGTTGAAAATAATAACAAAACAGCCAGTATTCTAAAGTTCCATATAAATTTACTATAAGGAATTATTTTGGCTTCGTTAACATCAATAAAATTTTTATTTGCAAGAAAAAGGGTTATTTCAATAAAAAACCATGCTAGAATGAAAGCGGATAATACAAATATATAAATCATCAAAGTCTTATAAGAAATAGCTATGTTTAAATTTTTTACAACTAGGAAATGGTTTGTTTGGGCATATATTGGTTCTGCTGTTATTCTTTCATCTATCTGGTTACAAGTTCAAATTGACGTAAAAATAAATGAATGGTTTGGTGAATTTTATGACATGATTCAAAAAGCTCTAGGAACACCAAATGCAATAACAATGAGCGAATATATGGGAAGCTTATTTGCTTTTGCACAGTTTGCTGCTTTGTGGATAGTTCTTGGCTTAGCAACGTCTTTTTTGACTTCTCATTTTTTATTTAGATGGCGAACTGCTATGGTTGATTGGTACCATAGTGTATATGACAAAGCTCGTACAATTGAAGGTGCAAGTCAAAGGGTACAAGAAGACACTATAAAATTTAGCCGTATAATGGAAGGTTTAGGAACTAGCTTAATTGAATCTATCATGGTTTTAGTTGAATTTTTTCCTTTGCTTATGGGTCTTTCAGCTGGAATTCCAATATTATGGTTTGGTGATTGGCAATACGGATTAGTATCTGGTGCATTCCTATGGGCTGTAGGAGGTACAATTTTAATGATAATCCTTGCTTGGCTCCTTCGCTTAGTTGGCATTGAATACGATCTTCAAAAAAAAGAAGCTGCTTACCGAAAAATTCTTGTCTTAGCAGAAGATGATGGAACTATAAGGCCTAAAACTTTAGAAGAATTGTTTGATGGTGTTAGACAAATTCATTTTAAAAGTTATTTGTATTATCTTTATTTTAGCATTGGAAGATTGGCATATCTTCAGGCCAATGTACTTGCTGCATATATATTTCTTGCTCCAGCTATAGTGGCAGGTGTAATGACCTTGGGTGTTATGCAACAAATTATTAGAGCTTTTGGACGTGTAGAAGGCTCTCTACAATACCTTTTCAAAGCATGGCCAACAATTATTGAATTAGCTAGTGTTTATAAACGTCTTAGAGAATTTGAAAATCAAATTGAAAAAAATATTTTAATTGAGGAAGAGGTTAATTAAAAATTTCAAATATGATTTTTTTTGCTTTTATTTTAATTCCAATAATTGAAATTTCAATTTTTATTTCCATAGGTTCAAAAATAGGAATTATAAATACAATTACTATAATATTAGTAACTGCAGTTGTTGGAATTTATTTTGTTAGAAGACAGGGAATTAATTTATTATTTAATGCTCAAAAAAATCTATCACAAGGAATAATGCCAACAGAAGAAATCAAGGGGGGAATTTTTCTTTTAATTTCTGGTTTATTACTTATTACTCCGGGATTTTTTACAGATTGCATTGGATTTGCAATGTTCTTAAAACCAGTTCAAAATTTTGTTGCTTTAAAAGCAAGAAATTATTTTCAATCAAGACGTAGGTATTAATTGATCTATTTTTTTTACAAGTTCAATTAAATTTATAACTATTTTATTACTTGAGGGATGATCAATTTTTTGTAGTGGGGGCATTAGTTTATTCCATTCAGGATCTTTATTAATGACTGAAAAATAAGCTTTCATAACACTTATTGGTTCATGAGAAGTGAGGGTTGATCTAATTTTTTCTAGTAATAATTGCAAATCATTAAAATTTTCAATACTTTTTTCTTGATTATAATTGTTTAATATAAATGCAAGTAATCTTCCGGCTATATTTGTTCCTGCGGTAATTGCTCCTGCACCACCTCTTTTGCAAATACTCAATGCTAAACTATCATGGCCACAAAACAATGCTAAATCTTGAAAATATTTAACAGTTTTCAGCATATTATCAGTATCTCCACTAGAGTCTTTTATTCCAACAATATTATTTGGATATAATTTTAATAATGATTCAATAATATTAAAATTAAGTTCAATAGAAGTAGTCTGTGGTATGTTATAAAGCAAATAATGAAAACTATTTTCTCCTACACTTTCAATAATTTTTCTATAAAAATTTATAATTCCTTCATCATTTACATTTTTATAATAAAAAGGTGGAAGCACTAAAACGCCTCTTAATTTATTTTTTGCAGCAAATTTTGTCATTTTTATTGAGTCATCAACTGATGAAGAACCTGTTCCAGGTATTAACAAATTAGAGTCAATATTATGAGTTAATAAAAAATCTATAGATTCACATTTTTCTTTAATACTTAGGCTATTTGCTTCTCCAGTTGTGCCAAATATAGCAAGGCCATCATGACCTTGAGTCATTAAATATTGACAATGTTTAAGATACAAAGCTTTATTAATACTTAAATCATCATTAATGGGTGTTAATGCTGCACTGAAGACGCCTTTAATTTTATGCATAAATAACTAATAAAGCAATACCAAGCAAAATTCTATAAATTATAAAAATATTAAAATTTGTGAATTGTAAAATTTTCATCATAAAATGAATAGAAAGTAAAGCGGTAATGAAAGATATTATAGTTGCTACGAATGCACCAGATATTTCTAATTCTTTTATACCTAATGAATAAATATCTAAAAGTGCTAAGGCTAATGATGCAAAAATAATAGGAATTGAAAGCAACATTGAAAATATTGCTGCTGAGTCTCTTTTAACATTGAGTATTCTACTACCTGTTATTGTAACACCAGCTCTACTAGCTCCTGGAATAAAGGCTAATACTTGAAAAATACCTACAAAAAATACTTCACGGAAATTTAAATCTTCCCATTGTCTTTCAGCGTAACTCTTTCTATCAGCTAAAAACAAAATAATACCAAAAATTATACTTGCCCAAGCAATTACGATTATATTTCTTAGGTAATCTATAAAATACTGATAAACAAAAAATCCAACTACAATTGCAGGTATTGTAGCTATAATTATTTTAATTCCCCATAACTTGTTCGTTTTAAGATAATTTTTTTTAAAAGAAAAAAAATCAACAATAATATTTTTAATATATTTGTGAAGATAAACAACGACGGCTCCCAACGTACCGAAATGAACCGCTATGTCTGTAAATATTCCCTTATCTTTCCAATCAGTAAGAGCAGATATTAATATTAAATGGGCAGAAGAACTAATAGGTAAAAATTCAGTAAAACCCTGAACTACACCTAAAACAATATATTGTACTTCAAACATTATCTAAATATTTGTTTAACCAATTCTGATCCAGATTTTAGAGGTTTTGCATTTTTATTTTTAAAATATTCTTCCATAAAAATTAAATATTGATTGTATTCTTGCAAAATATTTAATTTTTCTTTTTTTAGACCATCATTGCTATCTTCTAAGTTTGCTAATTCAGTATCAGTTTGCATCATTGCTTCCGGTATAGTTGTAAATGGCCTCTCTTGATTTATTACCAAGCGATCATGCAATTCCCTATGCACAAATTTAAAATCATCTTCTGATAAGGTTGTTGGACTTTCATCAAAAATTAATCGCTTTAAAATAAAACTTGCCCGTTCATCTTTTATTGTAAGTGCAACTTTATATTTTTCCTTCCAAGTATTCTTTTCATGAAATTCTCTTAAG
>MDSY01120480.1_pt1 | contig 20218 bp, 26 predicted proteins | sample 811131 | NCBI WGS metagenome assembly MDSY01 (sample SAMN05326643, study PRJNA326480) | marine metagenome | isolation source: seawater | place: Atlantic Ocean: South West | collected 2010
CAATAAAGCTTCTGGGTCTATAATATTATTGTTCTTAGGATCGTAAAATTTACAATAATTAACTTCGTTTGATTTAAGCTCTTTTAATCGAGTTAAGTTTTTACAAATTTGAAGTGTATCATTTCCTGAAATTCTAACAATTGCTATTCCTGATGGCCCACGTCCGGTTGATAAAGCAAAAATATTCATTATTATTTTTCAACCAATCCCTTGTCAGAGATAATTTTACTAAGTTTTTTTACACTTTTAATCTTTGTAAGGTTTTTTAAAATTGCATCCTTGAAAGGGTTTAGATAAATACTTTTTTTAAAGAAACTATTTGTAAAATCTACACCCAGTCCAAAAAGAATGTTTTCAGGCTTTCTTGCAAAGTAAAATTCTTTCAATATTAATGAATTTTTAATTGTTAAACCCAATCTTAAATTATTTGAAATTAATTCTGTTATTTTTTTAATATCTCTTAGCACTAAATTAAAACCTTGTCCGGCAATAGGGTGTATTGAATGAATTCCCTCACCTAAAATTAAAGTATTTTTTTTTGAATATTTAGATCTTAAATTTAAAAATATTGGATAAGATTGTATTTTTGAAAGTTTAAATTTATATTTTTTATTAAATAAGAATTTTATTTTCTCTAAAACTATTTTTTTTAAATTTTGCTTATTCTTTAAATAAAAAGATCTGTCTAAACTCCATACAAAAGAAAAGGATTTTTTATTAAAAGGTAAAAAAGCTAACGGCCCTTCTTTGAGAAAATATTGTTCTGGATTTTCCAACTTTATATTGTGACTTACATAACCAGTAATGGCCACTTCAGAATAATCTTTTTGTATTGATCTATTGCAAGGTAACATTTCATAAATTGGGGATTTAGATCCCAGGCAAAGAATTATTAAGTCATAAAAATATCTAGTTTTATTAATTTTTATGTATCCTCTTTCAGAATTAATTGATTTTATTAATTTATCTATAAACTTAATATTTTTACATTTAATATTTTTATATATTTCATTTTTAAATTTCTTATTTTCAAATATATGCATTAAATCTTTATTGCTATCATCAAAATTTAGAAAATTTTGTAAACCATCTTCATTTTCATAATGTAACTTTATCTTCTTGCAGGACCAGAATATTTTAGGACTAATTTTTTTTTCTATTTTTTTTAAAAAACTATAATTACTATCTGAAATTGCGGTAATCCTTTTATCAAAATTATTGTTTATTTTTTTGAACAATAAAAATCTATATCAAGATTTAGATTCTTAAGCGCCAAACAAGTGGTTAAACCAGTTAAACCGTCTCCAATAATGCAAATCCTTTGGTTTTTCATTTTATAAATTTTATAGATTTAATAAAAATGGTAAAAAGTAAGCTAAATGATTCGTCATGAATACTAACTTTTTAAATAGTGTAACAAATTTTGTGAAAAAACGAACCTTTGAGTTAATCGGTTTGTTACTAATTTTTGCAGGTATTGCTTTGTTAGTATCATTTGCGACATACTCGCCAGGTGATCCTTCTTTTGTTTATGGAGAAAAAAATTTAACTATAAAAAATTTTTTTGGAATCTACGGAAGTATAGTTTCAGATTTTTTCCTTCAAAGCTTTGGTTTAATCTCATTTTTATTAACTATAACAATTACATCTTGGGGGGTAAGCTTAATTACTAAAAAAGAAATTAAAAGAATTATAATTAAATTATTTTTTTTAATTCTTTACTTAATTTTTGGAACAGTTTTTATATATATCAATTATAATAATTCATTCTGGTTAATTGATAATGGTAATTCAGGTTTCTTAGGTCAGCTAGTTTATAGTTACATTTATGAACAATTTCCTGAAATCAAAAACCACTATACAGGTTTTATTTTATTTTTTTCTACTTTTATATTTTTTATCTTAGCTTCTGATATAAATCTAAATAAAATATTTCTTTCTATATTTAATTTTCGTAAGAAATATAAAAAAGAGTTTTTAGAAAAAAATAATAACGAATTATTAGAAACAGAAGATAATATTAAAATAAAAAAACCCCAACAAACATTTATATTTGAAAAAACAGAAAAAAAAGAAACAATTAAAGATCAGAAAATTTTCAAATTTCCTTCTGTTGAGCTTTTAAAAAATAATCCCAATAAAATTAATATTTCTGAAATAGAAAAAAATCGACCTAATGCTGAATTTATGGAAAAAATTTTACTGGATTTTGGAATAGATGGTAAAATCAAAAGAATAAACAATGGTCCAGTTGTAAGCTTATATGAATTTGAACCCGCACCAGGAGTAAAAGTTTCTAAAATTATTAATCTCTCAGATGACTTAGCAAGAAACACTAGCTCAACATCTGCTAGGGTATCAATAATACCTGGCAAAAACACTGTTGGAATTGAAATACCAAATGAATTGAGAGAAAGTGTTTATCTAAAAGAAATTATTTCAAATGAAAGATTTAGAAAAAAAGACATAAAACTTCCAATAGCATTAGGCAAAAGTATATCAGGCTTACCAGTGATAGGGGACTTGACTTCTATGCCCCATTTATTAATAGCTGGAACTACAGGTTCTGGAAAATCTGTTTGCATAAATACGATAATTGTTTCTTTGCTTTACAAATTAAGTCCTGAAAATTGTAAATTTATTTTGATAGATCCTAAGATGCTTGAACTATCCTCTTATGAAGGTATACCGCATTTATTAACACCGGTAATCACTGATGCCAAAAAAGCTACTGCCGCACTTGGCTGGACGGTCAGGGAAATGAATAATCGTTATAAATTGATGAGCAAGGTTGGTGTAAGAAATATTGATGGTTACAATGAAAAACATAAATTAAAAATGCCATATATCGTTGTAGTAGTTGATGAAATGTCAGATCTAATGCTTGTGGCAGGCAAAGAAATAGAAAATTATATTCAAAAATTGTCTCAAATGGCTAGAGCAGCTGGAATACATATTATAATGGCAACGCAAAGACCAAGTGTAGATGTAATTACTGGAACAATTAAAGCAAATTTTCCAACGAGAGTTTCATTTCAAGTTAGCTCAAAAATAGATAGTAGAACCATTCTAGGCGAACAAGGTGCCGAACAGCTATTGGGAAAGGGTGATATGTTGTTTATGTCCTCTGCTAATAGAATAGTTAGAATTCATGGTCCATACGTATCTGAAAGAGAGATAGAACAAATAACGAGTGTTCTTAGGGCCCAAGGAGAGCCTGATTACATTGAGGAGATAACTCTAGATAATAAAAATGACAACAACTCACTTGGAGTGGATGAAGATAGTGATGAGCTCTACGCACAAGCTTTAGATATTATCAAATCAGAAGGTAAGGCCTCAACCAGCTTTTTACAAAGAAAACTTCAAATAGGATATAATAGAGCTGCAAGAATAATAGATATGATGGAGGAAAAAGGAGTTGTTAGTAAAGCAAATCATGTTGGTAAGCGAGAGGTTCTCTAAAGTTGTTTAAAAAAAGATTTTTATTAGTTTTTATTGTTTTGATTTTAAATTTCAATATTTCAATTGCTAATGAGAAAGATATTATTATCAAAGAAATATATAACACTAAATCTATGGAATTTTCTTTTATACAAAAATCTAATGGAATTGAGGAAAAAGGTAACTGTATTCTTTTATTTCCTAATAAACTGAAATGTATTTATATGGACAAAAATAAGAAAGAATTAGTGGTTAATAAAAATAAATTAGCTATAACTCAAAAAAGATATAATAAAAGCTACTTTTATCCTGTAAAAAATTCACCATTTATCAAAGTTTTAAATAAAGATTCTTTAATTAATTTTATAGAAAGTAGTGAAATAAAAAAGATGAATGGGGTTACAAGTATAATTATAGATGAAAAAAATCAAAATAAAATAAAGATTTTTTTTAATAAAAACTCAGAGTTAGCAGGTTGGCTTATAAAAGATAGGTTTAATAATGATATAAGTTTTTTAATTAATATAACTTCTAAAAATAAAGAGTATACAGATAAAGATTTTATAATTCCTAATTTAAATTAAGCTACGAAACTTATCTCTTCTTTTTTAAAAATTTTAAAACCTTTAGACTCATAGTTTTTTAGAGCAAATTTATGATCTAAACTGCATGTATGAACCCACATTCTTTTAAGATTAATTTTAAAAGATGTTATAATTGAGTGCTTTAAAAGTATAGAACCAAGCTTTCTTCCTCTATATTCTTTTAATATCCCCATATTAATTAACTCCATTTCTTCTTTTATCGGGTGGTACTCCTGTTCATAAAAACCAACTGGTTGTCCATTTATATTTAATACAAATGTACTAAGATTTTTATTAGAAATATATTTTATCCAGTCTTTTTCTAACCATGTTAATCTGTCTCTCCAGTAATGTTCGGTTCCAATATTTTTATAAAAAAATTTATTTAAATCTATATTTTTTACTTTCTCTACTGTTACATCTTTAGGAAAATCAATAATTTTAAAAGGATCAGATTTCAATTCTAAATAAAATCTTTGAACTTTAATCATTTATCAAACAACCATTTTTCCAATTTTTTCACCAGCAAATATATGGAAGTGAAGATGTGGCACTTCTTGACCTCCGTCGCTTCCAATATTTGTTAATACTCGATACCCTTTTTCCTTTACTCCTAATAACTTTGAGACATGTGTGATTGCCTTGTTTAATCCGATTATTTCCTTGTCCGATGCACTATTATTAAAATCATCTAAATCAACGTATTCACCCTTTGGAATCACTAGAACATGAATTTTTTTTTGAGGACTAACATCATAGAAAGCTAATGAGTACTCGTTTTCGTAAACCTTTTTACAAGGTATTTCATCTCTAAGTATTTTAGCAAAAATATTATTTTTATCGTAACTCATTTTTGTCTTTTCTTTAGCTCACCCATTACATCTTCAATCTTAATGTTATTAGTTTCAAAATAAACCATTAAATGATAAATGACATCTGCAGCTTCGTGTATTTTATTTGAGTCTTTCTCAACTGCTTCTATCAATTCACCGATTTCTTCCTTAACTTTAGATACAGATAAATTTTTATCATTAAGTAATTTATTGGTATATGATGTGTCTGGAGATGAATTTTTTCTTTCTCTGATTGTTTTAATTAAAAATTCTAGATTTTCGAACATTTTATAATCTTACTGAAACATTTTTAGAATTCAAATACTCTTTAACATCTTTAACGGTATATTCCCCATAGTGAAAAATAGAGGCAGCTAAAACTGCGCTTGCTCCTCCAGTATTAATTGCTTCATATAAGTGTTCTAATTTACCCGCACCTCCTGAGGCTATTACAGGAATATTAATTGACTTAGTGATTTTATTTAAGAGCTCTAAATCATATCCAGTTTTAGTTCCATCTTTATCCATCGAAGTAAGAAGAATTTCACCGGCTCCAAAGGCTTCTGCTTTTTTAGAAAAATCAATAGCATCAATTCCAGTCTTTTCTCTGCCACCATAAGTAAAAATTTCCCATTTTCCATCTGAAACTTTTTTGGCGTCTACAGCTACTACCATACATTGAGTGCCGAATTTTTTTGATGCCTCTTTAACAAAATTTATATCTTTGACAGCGGCAGTGTTAATAGAAACTTTATCTGCTCCTGCTAGCAATAAATCTCTTATGTTATCTATGGTTCTAATTCCCCCTCCCACTGTAAGAGGGACAAAACATTTTTCAGCTGTTTTGTTAACTACGTCAATAATTGTATTTCTATTTTCATTGCTTGCGGTTATGTCCAGAAAACATATCTCATCAGCTCCACCTTTGTCATAAATACTTGCTTGCTCAACTGGATCTCCAGCATCCTTTAAATCTAAAAAATTTATACCTTTAACAACCCTTCCATTTTTTACATCTAAACAGGGTATTATTCTGTTTTTAAGCATCTATCTCCTTTGCAAGTTCAACTAGCTTGATATCACCATCGTAAATTGCTTTACCAACTATTATACCATAAATATTTTTATTATTTAATTTTTTTGCTTTTTTTATATCGTTGATTGAAGAAACGCCTCCAGAAATAATAACAGGACATTTAGATGTCTCTGCCATTTTAATAGTATCATCAAAGTTAGGACTTGCTTTAGTTCCATCTCTATTAATATCAGTATAAATTATTCTACTTACGCCAAAGTCATTAACCTCTTTTAAAAAATCTAAAGTTTTAATATTTAATTTTTCTTTCCAACCCGAAATTGAAAGATTGCCATCTTTAGCATCTAATCCTAAAGCAATTTTATTTTTAAATTTATTACATGCTTCTTTTAGAAATTCTTTATTTTTTATTGCTGCACTACCTAAAATTACTTTTTCAACTCCTAAATCAATATACTTTTTAATACTGTCAAAAGATCTAATACCTCCACCAACTTCTACTTTTAAATCATATTTGCTTACTATCTTTTGAATAATATCTAAGTTAACCGTATTACCAGTTAATGCTCCATCCAAATCAACAATGTGAAGATTTTTGAAACCTAAATCTTTATATATTCCCGCTTGATCAACGGGTAATGTTTTATATTCAGTTTTATTTCCAAAATCTCCTTTTATTAATCTCACACATTTTTTATCTTTAATGTCTATAGCTGGGAATATTTTCATTTTACACTTAATCTAGTTTTTCTAATCATAAATTTTATAAATTTAAAAAATTAGCTAAAATTTTAATTCCAGTGTTTTGACTCTTTTCTGGATGAAATTGTGAACCGTAGATGTTTTCAAATGATACAGCAGCTATTATGTCTTTGCCATAATTAGTTGTTATAGATACGGTTTTTTTATCATTAGGAATAAATTCATAGCTATGAATAAAATAAGCATGATTTGAGCTAATTACATCTTTAAATACTTTAGAAATATTTTCTACTTTTAGTTCATTCCAACCCATATGGGGAATTTTAAGTTCTCGTTTGCTTAAATCTAACTTAATTACTTCACCGGGTATCCAGTTTAAGCCTGATGTTTTTTCTTCTTCATGTCCTGTAGTAGCAAACAATTGCATGCCAGCACAAATACCATAAATCGGTTTCTTCTTAATTAGAATGCCTTCATTCAACTCTTCTTGTAATCCATCAATATTGTCAATCCCAATTTTGCAAGCTTTAAAAGAACCTTGTCCAGGTAAAACTATTTTATCTGATTTCCTTATATCGTTAACATCTGAGCTAACTTTAATTGAGTAATTTAAATTATTATCAGAATTTGCTTTTTCAATAGATTTAGCAATCGACCTTAAATTGCCAACTCCATAATCAACCACTGTTAATAACATTTAGTTATAGTTTACCTTTTGTAGATGGTATTGAGTTTTTGATTCTTTTATCAATTGTAAATGCATCTTTTAAAGATCTTGCTAATCCTTTAAAACACGACTCTATTTTGTGGTGACTGTTCTCGCCATAAATATTTTCTACATGTAGCGTTATACCTGCGGACTGAGAAAAAGCTTGAAACCATTCTTTGAAAAGTTCTGTGTCCATTTCACCAAGTTTTTCAACCTTTAAATCTATTTTCCAGATTAAATAAGGTCTATTAGAAACATCTATTGAAACTCTACTTAATGTTTCATCCATTGGAATAATAGTTGAAGCATATCTTTTAATTCCTTTTAAATTACCAGCAGCTTTTTTTATAGCTTCACCGATTGCAATGCCACTATCTTCGGTAGTATGATGAAGATCAATATGCGTGTCTCCCTTTGCTTTAACTGAAATATCAATTAAAGAATGCTTTGAAAGTTGCTCAAGCATGTGATCTAAAAACCCTATACCAGTTTTGATGTTGTATTTACCTCTTCCATCAATATTAACATCGACAACAATGCTTGTTTCTTTTGTTTTTCTTGTTATTTTCGCTTTTCTTTTCATAAAATTAAAAGGGCACTAAAGATATATATTTAATTTGCCAATTTTTCAATAAATCGAAATTAACTATTGAAGAAATGAAATTAATGTCCACATATAGTACTATGAATACAGCTGAAAAATGGCATGGTACAACGATTGTGCTGCTTAGAAAAAATAAAGAAACTGTAGTAGCAGGTGATGGCCAGGTAAGTCTTGGCAATACAGTTCTTAAAAGTAAGGCAAAAAAAGTACGTAAGATTGAAAAAAGAGGAGTAATAGCAGGCTTTGCAGGCTCAACTGCGGATGCACTAACTTTATTCGAAAGACTTGAGGCAAAATTAGAAAAACACGCAGGCAATCTTCCTAGAGCTGCAGTAGAATTAGCAAAAGATTGGCGAAGTGATAAATTTTTAAGAAGATTAGAGGCATTGATGGCTGTTGCAGACAAAGAAAATAGTTTTATTATCTCTGGTACTGGAGACGTACTAGAGCCTGAGGATGGTATTATTGGTATTGGATCTGGAGGAAATTTTGCCCTTGCGGCTGCAAAAGTTTTGATGGAGTCTGATCTAAGTGCAGAAGAAATAGCAAGAAAATCTATAAAAGTTGCCTCTGATATATGTGTATTTACAAATAATAATGTAACTGTTGAAAAGGTATAACATATGGCTGGTACAAAAAAGATTACAAACTTAAACTTAGTAAAAGATTTAAAAAAAAATAAAAATTCAACAGTGAGTGCATTATCACCAAGGGAAATCGTTTCAGAACTAGACAGATTTGTTATTGGTCAAAAAGATGCAAAAAAAGCTGTTGCTGTAGCTCTAAGAAATAGATGGCGTAGACAGGCTTTAACAGATGAAATGAGGGAAGAAGTTTTACCAAAAAATATACTTATGATTGGGCCTACAGGTGTAGGAAAAACCGAGATATCTAGAAGACTTTCAAAACTAGCAGAAGCTCCATTTATTAAAGTTGAAGCGACTAGGTTTACAGAAGTTGGCTATGTAGGTAGAGATGTTGAGCAGATAATTAGAGACTTGATAGAAATAGCCATAGCCATGGAGAGAGAGAAAAAAAGAAAAGAAGTAAATGTAAAAGCTCAAAAAGCTGCAGAGGAAAAAGTTTTAGATGCATTGGTTGGAAACAAAGCAAGTATAGCTACCAGAGAAAGTTTTAGAAAAAGATTACGAAGTGGTGACTTAGATAATAATGAAATTGAAATTGAGGTAGATGACGTTTCTCAAAACATGCAGAGCTTTGAAATACCTGGGATGCCAGGATCAAACGTTGGTATGGTTAATATTGGAGATATTCTAGGAAAGTCAATGGGCGCCAAAAAAGGTAAGAAGAAAAAAATGAATGTCAAAGAATCTCACAATATATTAGTTGCACAAGAATCTGACAAAATGATAGAGGAAGATAAAATAACTAAAGAGGCAAAGAAATATACAGAAGAAAATGGAATTGTTTTTTTAGATGAAATTGACAAAGTTTCTGCTAGAGGCGATAGAGTAGGCGGAGATGTATCTAGAGAAGGAGTGCAAAGAGATTTGCTTCCTTTAATAGAGGGAACTACCGTAAGCACAAAGCACGGACCAATTAAAACCGACCATATACTGTTTATTGCTTCTGGAGCTTTTCAATTAGCAAAACCATCAGACCTTTTACCAGAACTGCAGGGTAGATTACCAATACGAGTAGAGTTAAGTGCCCTTGATGAAGATGACTTTAAAAGAATTTTAAAAGAACCAGATAATAGTTTAATTAAGCAATACAAAGCCCTTCTCAAAACAGAAAATGTTGAACTTGAATTTACAGAAGATGGAATTGATATGATAGCCAAATTATCTGCGGAAGTAAATGCATCAGTAGAAAATATTGGAGCAAGAAGATTGCACACTATTATAGAAAAAGTTTTAGACGATATTAGTTTTAATGCTACCGATAGGTCTGGTGAAAAAGTTGTTATCGATGAGTCGTACGTTAAAAATAACTTAGGTGATCTAGTCAAGGATACAGATCTATCTAAATTTATATTATAATTTTTTTAATTTTATAATTATAGCTCCATCACCGCCATCTTCTAATTTAGCGGGCACAATAGTGACAATTAATTTATTTAATTCGTTATTTGATTTTATGTAATCAGGTATAGAGTTTCTTAGCTTACTTAGTTTCTTTGAAGAAAAAACATTATTATCAGTATTTGAGTGAATTCCTTTACCAGTAATTAAAAGTATATCATCATATTTTTTTTCGATACAAAACTTTACTAAACTATCAATTTTTGCATTTGCTTCTTGTAAAGAAAATCCATGAAGATCAAATTTAAATCTAGATTTTAAAGTTTGTTTTTCAGGTGAATTTTGTTCTTTATCAAAAATATCTTTTGGGTTTTTAATAAATTGTTCCCATTCTTTTTTGTCTACTTCACTAATATCTTTTTTTTTTTTCACTTACTAATTATTTCAGAAAGATACCAATTTGGTTTATCGCTAAGTACTTTTTTGGAAAATTTCCAGTAATCTGTTACAGTTTTAATCTTATCAGGATCTCCGGATATAATTTTTTTATCTTTATCTATCTTTGTAGAAATAATTTCACAAACAAACTTTACAGTAGCATAAAAATTATCTTTAATTATTTCATATTTTTCAAGTTTAGAGTCTCTCATTCCAATAAAAGTTAACTCTGATTTAATGTTATTTTTATTCCTCTCAAGAATTGCCTGGTCAAAGCTTAACTGCATCTCAGGTGTTAAAAGTTCTTTAAGTTGTTTTTGATCCCCTTTTGCGAAAGAAGTTATTATGTTTTCATATGCGATAGCCGCACCTTTGAGAAAATTTTTCTTCTCATCTTCACTAAGGTTATGATCATCCTTTTTTTTTGGTTTAAGTATTTCCTGTTTAATATCTTCAAATTTTTTATGATCAAAACCTGTAAATTGCTTGTTTTCACTTCCAGTTCTTCTACCTAAGATGTTTCTTAACCTAAGTATTATGAAGCCTGCGATCATCGCTAACAATATTATGTCTATATATCCAAAATTATTACTCATTATTTGATAAATATACATTAATAATATAATTTTGTATCAGACAAATGAGCTCACTATTATTAATAATCATAGGTTTTCCAATTTTAGAAATAACTATCATGATTAAAATTGGCCAAAATATTGGAACATTAAATACTATAATATTGATTTTCTTAACGGCCATAATTGGTATTTACTATGCAAGAATAGAAGGCCTAAATACAATTAAATCCGGCATAACCAATTTGTATCAAAACAAAACACCGATATATGAAATGATATCAGGTGCTTCAATTGCAATCGCTGCTATGTTATTAATTCTTCCTGGATTTATTTCTGATGCGCTAGGATTTATTTTACTATTTCCTCTGACTAGAAGGATTTTGATAAACAAATGGATAGGTAACAAATTTGTTAAAAAAGAAGAAGAAGTTATTGAGGCAGAAATTATTGAAGATAAAGAAAAAAAAGATGAACTATAAGATAATAGCAAAATACATAAAAAAATTAGACTTTGAAATTCCTAATCCAAAAACATTTTTTTTATTAGAAAAAAATATTTCAAAATATAAAATTAATATAGATATTAAAAGTAATAGCGTGAAAGAAAAAATAATTGAGATAGAGACAAGTCTGTCTTTAAAGCCAATTAGTGAAGATTTTGAAAAAATAAATACAAAAATAATTCATTCAACTATTATTCAAATAGAAAAGGCTTTAAATAAAGAGGAGTTAGAAAGAATTATATTAATAAAAATACCTAGTGAAATTTATTCAGACATAAGAGAAAGTTTTGTTTTCCTTTTTGGAAAATCAGGGTTTAAAAACATCAAAATAGATGAGAGTGTAAATTTTGAAAGCCTATACAGAAAAAAAAGAATTCAATAATTATTTTTTTTAAGCTCAACTTTTATGAAATTTTTATGCTTTTCTTCTTCGTCAAGAGACGGTTTTATAATTATTTTACTATATTCTTTATTTAGATCGGTAGAGCTATCTACTTCCATATTTGTTTGTGAAAAAGATAGCCTAGGATTTTTTACATCTAGTAAATTTATATAAACTTCTCTTAAAAGCTCACAGTCTAGTAAAGCATTATGCTTAGTCCTTTTAGATAGATTAATGTTAAACCTTCTGCATAAAGCATCTAGTGAATTAGAAGTTCCAGGAAATTTATTTCGCGCTATTTCTAAACTATCTATAACATTAACTTTTTTTATTTCATTTTTTTTTAGCAGTCTTAATTCATGATTCAAAAAGCCAAGATCAAAGCTAGCATTGTGAATGATGATTTTTTTATTATTGATAAATTGAATTAGACTATTAGCTACTTTTTGAAAAGTCTCCTTTGTTTTTAGGAACTCAGTAGAAAAACCATGTACATCAAAGGCTTCTTTTGGAACGTCTCTTTGAGGATTAATTATCTCATGGAATATATTTTTTGTTGGGATCAAATCATTTGTTTCTATGCAGGCTATTTCAACTATTTTATGGTTGTCCCTATATGATAGTCCTGTTGTTTCTGTATCTAAAAATATTTCATTCATATTTTTTTATTAACTTCTTAGCATTGTTTTTTAATATTCTTAAAGAATTGTTATTATTTATTGCTATGTCACTAAACTTAACTTTTTTTTGAGGTTTAGCTTGTCGTTTATCAAGTAAGTTGAATATTTTTTTACTCCCGCCTTTTTTTAAATACCTATTTAATCTAATAATTTTTGGCGCTCCAATATAAACAATTAGGTCAAAAAATTTCATTAATTTGCTCTCAATCAAAAGAGGTATTTCAAAAATAATGATTTTAGAATTCTTTTTTTTTTTGACAAAGTTTTTTATCTCCAGTCTGACTCGCGGATGAATTAATAGCTCTAGTTTTTTTATTTTTTTATTATTTGTTTTTATAAGATATTTAATATTTTTTTTTATGTTCTTTTTTTCATGCAATTTAAATGTTCTTACAAGTTTTTTTATAAAATCTTTATTTCTGTATAGTTTGCTGACTACTTTATCTGCATTAAATAAAGGGTGTTTTTTTTTTGATAAATATTTTGAAAAGGTTGATTTCCCAGAAGCTAAAGAGCCTGTAATTCCAATTTTAATCATTTTAATTTAGCAGATAACAGATTTAACAACTCGTCATTTATTTCTGGATTAATTTTGCTCCAAAGATAGAATGATTTTTGTCCTTGATAAATAAACATATCTAAACCACCATAAGTTTTAATATTATTCGATTTTAGATGCTTCATCATTTTTGTTTCCAGTGGATTATATATTGTATCAATATAAACTAAAGATTTTTTAAACCTTTCTATAATAAAATTAAAATCTTTATAATTTTTTAGCCCTAAACTAGTAGCATTAATTATAATATCAAATTCATGAGTACTGTTTTGTATGTCATTCCATTTCATAATTGTAATTTCTTTAAACTTGTTTTTTAAAAAAGTTGATTTTTCGTATGTTCTATTAACTAATGTAATGTCTAGCACATCAGATTTTTGAAGTGCAAAAATCACTGACGGTGATAAACCGCCTGCACCCAAAATTAGAGCTTTTTGATTTTTGTTTTTTTTGTCAATTATATTTTTAAAATAACCAGCCATAAGACCGAATACATCTGTATTGTCACCAACAACTTCGTTTTCCTTATTTAAATACAAAGTGTTAACAGAGCTAGTTTTTTCGGCATCATGTATTAGTTTGTCTAAGAAAGGTATTATTTTTTTTTTATACGGCAAAGTTATATTTACACCGTTTAGAACGCCATCTCTGACTTTTTTAACTACTTTGTCTAAATCTACTTCATCTATTTCCATAAGACTGTATTCAGCCGATATATTGTATTTATTAAACCAATAATTATGTAAGATCGGTGACATTGAATGAGATACTGGCTTTCCTATTATTGCGTATCTTTTTTTTGATATCATTTATATTGCTTAATATAGTTTATAATATGTTTAACTGGCAAACCCATAATTGAGTCTTTGTCGCCTTTTACACTATGAAATAAATCTATACCTCCAGCCTCTATTTGATAAACTCCATATGCTAACAATGTATCAGTTTCTATTTTTGATAGATAAATTTTTAATTGCTCTTCACTATGATTTTTCATTTTTAATTCTGATGAGTCTGAGTGGTTCCAAATCATTGAGCCGTTTTTAGATATACAAACTGAACTTATTAGATAATGGACTGAGTCGTTTAGTGTTTTTAAAATGCTAAGAGCTTCATTTCTATTTTTAGGCTTATTAATTATTTTATCGTTTAAAGAGATTACGCTATCCGCACCCAACACCAATATATCTGAGTATTGCTTGCTTACTTTGATTGATTTAAGCTCTGCTAAGTTTTTAGAAATGTCAAGTGGGCTCGCTCCTGCTTCTTCTAAAGAACTTTTTACTTCATCCTCATCTACGTTAGAATGAACTACTTCGGAAATAACATTATTATTATCTAGTATTTTTTTTCTAACTCCGCTTTTTGAGGCTAGTATAATTTTCATTTGCTTCTTCTAATATCATATATTTTAATAATTGAGGCCGCCGTCTCTTCAACAGACTTTCTTGTTACGTCAATAGTAGGCCAATTATATTTTTTAAACATATTTTTTGAATCCGAAACTTCTTTTTTTATAAATTCTAAATCCGTATAAGTTGGAAGATTTACTTCATTCATTATTGCTACACGGTTTCTCCTTATATCAAATAATCTTTCTGGATCTGCATACAAACCAATTACACAAACATTTAATTTTTCTGACTTAAGTTTGTTTGGGATCTCCTGTTGCATAACTAGAGGGATATTTATTGTTTTGTATCCTCTATTAGCTAGGTAGATAGATGTGGGTGTTTTACTTGTCCTGCTCACTCCCAATAATACAATATCTGAATTATCTAAATCTTCTGTGTTTTTTCCGTCATCATGTTTCATTGTAAATTGTATAGCTTCTATTCGTTTATAGTAATCTTCATCTAGAACGTGCTGTGCACTAGGTGTGTGAGAAGCTTTTTGATTTAATAACTTCGAGAAAGTTAAAATTAAATTTCCGAGTATCCCAAAACACGGAATGTTTTTTTCTTCACTTTTATTTGATAAATATTTTGCAAGCTTTGTCTCAACTATAGTGTATAGAATGATAGCATTTTCATTTCTTAAGCATTCATCTATTATTTTATTGACCTGATGTTCAGTTCTTATAAAAACAAACTCTTTTTTATCATATTCAAAATTGGAAAACTGTGACTTTAATGATAAAAAGATCCTATCGAGAGTTTCGCCAGTAGAGTCTGAAATAAGATATACATTGTATTTTTGGGACATAAGTCTGTTGATAAAAATATTATAATTTTGTTTTATACAATTATTTCATCTCCAATTAAAAGTTACTAACATTACTTAACATAGTTTTAACAAATTGTTAGATGTTGATAATTATATAAATTCTTTTCTTATTATGTGGGTAGTATTTTAATTTTTATCAAAATCATTGGTAAAACAAACTAATTAAGTGAATAAAATGTGTAAAAATATGTATAAATACTTATATCACTAACCAACATGACCTATTACAAATAATATACTTATAAATATATAATTATTATAATGAAGACAATACTAACAGATACTTTAACGAGTAAGAAAAAATCTTGTAATCCTATATGGTTCATGAGACAAGCAGGAAGATATTTACCTGAATTTCAAGAAATTAGAAAAAAAAATAAAGATTTCATTAAGCTCTGTTTAAATAGCAATTTAAGTTCAAAAATTACCTTACAGCCGATAAAAAGATTCGATTTGGATGCAGCTATTATATTTTCTGATATTTTAATGGTTCCTTACGCACTTGGGCAAGAAGTAAACTTTATTAAGGGAGAGGGACCTAGATTATCAGAATTTAATCTAGATAAATTCTTAAATAATAATACTAGAGATTTTGAAAGAAAATTAAACCCAGTTTACGAAGCAATAAAAAAAACTAGAAATAAACTTGCAAAAGAAAAAGCGTTAATATCTTTTGTGGGCGCTCCTTGGACACTTTTAGTTTACATGTTAAATCTTAAGATAGAAAAAAATAAGATAAATCAAAAGAAACTAGAAGAAAATAAAAAAATTCTTAACACAATAATAGATAAGTTAGTAAATTTTTTAAAAATACACATTGAAAAACAGATGCAAGCAGGCGCAAGTACAATACAAATATTCGATTCATGGGCGGGCTTAATACCGGAAGAAGACCTAAAAGATTTGTGCTACGAGCCCAACTTAAAATTAGTTGAATATTGTAAAAGTATTAACATGCCTGTAATTTGTTTTCCAAAAGGTATAAAATACAAATACTTGAATTTTTTAGATTACGTAAAGCCCAACGGTATAAACATCGATTATGATTTAAACCCAATATGGGCAAAAGAAAATTTGAAAAACGTATGTATTCAAGGAGGAATGGATCCTAAAGTACTTTTTTTAGATGATACAAAAATGTTCGAAGAAGCAGAAAAATATTTAAAAATATTTAAAAATAGTTCTTATATATTTAATTTAGGCCATGGACTTCTTCCAGAAACCCAACCAGAGAAAGTAAGTAAACTAATTAAGTTTGTAAGAAATTATAAATAATATGAAAAATAATAAAAACCACCCTCCGGTTAATTTTGGAAAAACAGGCGTGTTGCTAATCAATTTGGGTACGCCAGACTCTACTAGCTGGTGGGATATCAGAAAATATTTAAAAGAATTTTTATCAGACAGACGAGTTATTGAGGTTAACCCCTTTGTTTGGAAGATTGTATTAAACTTATTTATACTTACTTTTAGACCATCAAAAACCGCTCACGCCTATAAACAAATTTGGATGAAGGATACAAACGAATCACCACTAAGATTTTACACCAAGAGCCAGTCTCAAAAGTTAAATCAAAGAATTAAAGATGAATTTACAATTGTTGATTACGCAATGAGGTATGGTAACCCAAGTATAAAAAGTAAATTAAACACTTTGAAAAAAAGTGGTTGCGAAAATATAATTGTATTGCCTCTTTACCCTCAATATGCGGCAGCCACAACGGCAACCGTTTGTGATGAAGTTTATAGATGTTTAATGAGAATGAGATGGCAGCCTAGCTTACAGATTATACCTCATTATGAAAGTGAACCAAATTACATTGACGCAATAGTAAATAGCATTAAAGACAAGCTGTCTAAAGTAAGCTGGAAACCAGATTTGATACTAGCGTCTTATCACGGAATACCTAAATCATACTTTGACAAAGGAGATCCCTATCAATGTTATTGTCAAAAAACCTCTAGACTCATAGCGGAAAAGTACAAAGATATTCCGATCGTTACAACATTTCAGTCAAGATTTGGTCCCCAAGAATGGCTCACTCCATATACTGATAAGACTTTAGAGGCTTTACCAAAAGAAGGAAAAAAAAATATACTGGTCATATGCCCAGGTTTCTCCTCTGATTGCGTTGAAACTTTAGAGGAAATAAACATACAGGGCAAAGAAATTTTTGTTAAACATGGCGGTGAAAATTTTGACTTAATACCTTGCTTAAACGACAGTAAAGACCATATAAATTTAATAGAAAATCTCGTAAAAAAATATTTAGTTTCAAAATAAAATGAATTTTTATTTATTATTTAAATCTCTACACCTAATTGCAATAATATCCTGGATGGCGGGTTTACTGTATTTACCAAGAATATTTGTTTACCACTCAGAAACAAAAGATAATGAAGGGCAAAAAAACACGTTTCAAACAATGGAAAGAAAACTATATAATTATATTATGATGCCAGCAATGATTTCAAGTTGGCTTTTTGGAGCACTTTTAATTAAAAGCTTGGGTGTTTCGGTGTTATTAGATCTCTGGATGCAAATAAAATTAATTTTAGTTTTATTAATTACTTTTTATCATTTTTATCTAGGTAGATGTATTAGACTTTTTGAAATAGATCAAAATACTAAAACATCAAAATTTTATAGAATAATCAATGAAGTTCCTACTATTTTGTTAATAATCATCATTTTTCTTGTTGTTTTTAAACCTTTATAGGGCTTGATATATTCTTAAAAAGACATATATTTATTATACTTACCTACAAATTAATCAATCAAACATTATGAATCTACAAGAGCTTAAGCAAAAGAACCCGGCGGAACTTATTTCAGAAGCTGAAAATTTGGGAATTGAAAATCCAAGCACTTTACGTAAGCAAGAGATACTTTTTGCGATTTTGAAGAAACTAGCAGAAAAAAATGAACAAATAACCGCTATTGGTGTTTTAGAAGTTTTACAAGATGGTTTTGGATTTCTTAGAGCAATAGAGTCAAACTATTTACCGGGACCAGATGATATATATGTAAGCCCAAGTCAAATTAGAAGATTTGGTTTAAGGACCGGAGACTCAGTGGAAGGGGAAATAAGAGGCCCAAAAGACGCTGAAAGATATTTTGCTTTACTTAAAGTTAATAAAATAAATTATGAAGACCCTGAAAAAGTTAGAAATAAGATTGCGTTTGACAATTTAACTCCACTTTATCCAGATGAAAGAATTAAACTTGAAGTAGAAACAACAAAAGTTGAAAAAAAACCAGATAATACTGCCAGACTAATCGATCTTGTTAGCCCAATTGGAAAGGGTCAAAGAGCACTAATTGTATCACCGCCAAGAGCAGGGAAAACCATCATTCTTCAAAATGTTGCACAATCAATTACAGCTAACCATCCAGAATGTTTTTTAATGGTCCTACTAATAGACGAAAGACCAGAAGAAGTGACAGACATGCAAAGATCCGTCAAAGGTGAAGTTGTTGCATCTACATTTGATGAACCAGCTTCTCGTCATGTTGCAGTAGCTGAAATGGTCATAGAAAAAGCAAAAAGACTTGTAGAACATAAAAAAGATGTAGTGATCTTACTTGACTCCATTACTAGGTTGGGAAGAGCATACAATGCTGTTATCCCAAGTTCAGGAAAAGTTTTAACAGGGGGAGTAGATGCTAACGCCTTACAAAGACCCAAAAGATTTTTTGGGGCTGCAAGAAATGTAGAAGAGGGAGGTTCTCTTACTATTATTTCCACCGCATTAATTGACACTGGAAGTAGAATGGATGAAGTAATTTTTGAAGAATTTAAAGGTACGGGCAATTCAGAACTTATATTGGATAGAAAAGTTGCAGATAAAAGAATTTATCCAGCTTTAGATATAACAAGGTCTGGAACCAGAAGAGAAGAATTGCTTTTTGAAAAAGACGATCTTTCAAAAATGAATGTTTTAAGAAGGATTATAAGCCCAATGGGTACCATGGACGGAATAGAATTTTTAATTTCAAAATTAAAGAATACAAAAAATAACGCAGACTTTTTCGATTCAATGAACAAGACTAGCTAGTTACTGTATAGTTAATTTATTTAAATCAAAACTGTGAAGATAAAATTCAATTATTTTTGAAAAAGTTTTAGTCTTGTCCGAGATCGTAACTGTTTCTAATAACTTTTGCTTTTCCTCGTTAGAAATAGGAGCTATCATAGCGAGAGTGTTGATTTGCTGATTATGTTCCATTTTTTCAAATTCAAGCCAATTAATAAGTAAGCCATTTTTTTTAAAAAAATTTTTTGTTTTCGTCACTAAATTTCTAATGTCATTGTCATTATAACTATTTTGCTCGATATCAGATATATCTACTTCAAATTTTTTATATTTGACCTCAAACTCTCTATATAATTTGTTTGATTTGATTTCTTTTATGATTTCAAACCTAGTCACACCTGTTAAATTAACAAGAATTCTTCCATCAGGACTTTTTTCAAATTCATTAATCTTTCCTAAACACCCAACATCATATACTTCTTGATCGATCCTTTTAGATTGAACTAAACCCATTAATTTATTATTTTTAAAACAATCATTAACTAAATTAAGATATCTCTCTTCAAAAATATTTAATGGTAAGTTTGTTTTTGGAAAAAATATAACACCGTTTAATGGGAATATAGGAATTTGTTCTGGTAAATTGTTTTTCATATTATAATTATAGAGTAAAAAGTAATTTAACAGTAGTGACATTTTGTAAATCCGAAAGCAAAAAAAGCAAAAATTTATTAAAATTTAGTAGAAGTATAAGTAAAGTGTAATACTTCGATCGATATATACATATTTTCACTTGCTATCAGACAACTACTCACCTTGCATTCTTTGTTCTATGCGGTTAAATTGCTTGTAGATATTATTTGCGGGCATAGCTCAGTGGTAGAGCGTCTCGTTGCCAACGAGAAGGTCGAGGGTTC
>MDSY01132625.1_pt1 | contig 20215 bp, 12 predicted proteins | sample 811131 | NCBI WGS metagenome assembly MDSY01 (sample SAMN05326643, study PRJNA326480) | marine metagenome | isolation source: seawater | place: Atlantic Ocean: South West | collected 2010
CTGCGGAAAAACGATGGACGGAAGCGGTCAGTAATCCGGCGACGCTGAGAAAACTAAAAGCGCTCGTGCCAAACTCAATAAACCTGTACAACTTCGCGCTACACAGGTACGAACCGCAGTGGGACGAGCCGTTCGAAGGTTGCTGATTGCTTGAGTGATAGATAGCTAGGGTGATACTCGAGTAGGTTGTGTTTTTTTAGCGACAACAAATAAGTCAACGTTTATTGATCTCATCACGCATCTTCGGTCAGTCGTGCGCGCGCGGTTGGGTTTCTCCGCGTGTACGCGATATTTCAGAGCCGTCGTGGCGATGACAGCGTTCGGGGACATCCAAGCCATGGCGAGTTTGCTCGGGGCGGGTGATCCGGATGACACCGAGGCGCCGTACGCCGGGACACGGCAAACAAACACTTCATTCGCGCCGAGTACTTTAAACGTGGGGAAGGATGATGGCGTCCCTGTTCCACGCGTGCGCACCCCGAACGCCGACCCCAAGGCGATTTGGACCGCAGAGGAGCTTGTGGACGACTTCGGGGATGGGGACGAGGACGAGGACGACGGAGAAGATGGAGCTCTGTTAACCCCTGAGTACTCATTTGCATACAAGCAAGCCATAAACACCGCGGATGCTTTTTTGGGAATGGCGCACAACAAAGATCCCGGAACGCATAGCTGTGAAGACTTAGTCTTGACTATTAGCCTGCCAGGGACGAGTTCAATGAGCGAATTAGAACTAGACGTCACCGCTGACAAGGTCAAACTAAGGAGCACTACGCATAATCTCTCCATGTATTTACCGCATCGAATAGACGCCGACAACGGCAAGGCGGAATGGGACGGGAAAAGAGAGACATTAAAAATAACCGCCAAGATCAAAGACGAAGAAAACTGGTAGGCTTGTTGTATTAATAGTATAGCATAACTCATTACTCCCTAGTTGAACCCCTCTACTAACTCTTAGTTAAACCCCTCGTACCCTGCTCTCCTCTGCGACCCCGCCCAGGGATTGGGCGCGACCAAAATAACCAACCCAACAACCCCAACTCCAATGAAAAGCGCCGTCTCCCAACGCGATTCGCTTTGAAACGACATCAAGTGGGGCTCAAACGGGTGCTGCGAAGCGAATAAATCAGGAGTAGTCGTGAGACCGACGAATTCCCCTAGCGCACGTGCGACAGTCACAGGCGAGTGCGCACCCACAAGCGGCACGACTAACAATCGGTCAGCAGGCACACTTGTCTTTACTTTCGCAATGTGATTCACGTACGCCTCTGACCAAGTGACTATGTCAAACTCGAAATTCGAAAACGCCTTTTCCCAAATGCACGGGTACGCGTCGCACACGTGGTGATTAGCGTCGCCGCACGCACTTGAAGTGGACCTCTGCGTCGGTGTAACACCCCCCATCGTGCTACTAATGCACCCACACTTGACGCCTTTTTTTCGGGCTTCTGCAGCCTTAAATTGAATGCGGTTCAGCCATTGCTCGACGGGCGTTTCGAATAATACAAATTTGCTGTCAGGAAAGTCGAGGACGAGGGAGTCCACCACGCTCGACACCGGGAGCCAGTTTGAGAAGTCGTACCCCGACACTACGCTCACGTCGCTCGTACCGGTACACACGCTCACCGCCAGCCTGGCATCTTTCTCGCTCACCACGCCTCCCCAGTACCCCTTGGCGAAGTGCGTGTCGCCGTGCAGGGAGACGTACCCTAACGATTCAAACCATTCAGCGGCGATCAATTCCACTTCAGGATCGAGTCCTAATGAAAACACGCGCTCGCGGCTCGTGACGTACTTTGCAAGGGGAGGCCCCGTGTTGACGTCGCCGCTTCCCAAAGAGTGCATTGGGGTTACTTTTCCGTCACGTTTCGCTTGCTTGGCTTGTTCCTTGAACTCGTTTCCAACGCGTCGTAAGGCTTTGACTTGTTTCTCGTCAAGCGTCTTGCCGGCGATGATTCCTTCACCATTGAGTTTTTTCACCGCGCCGAAAATTTTCTTAAATGCTTTCCAGCCGTGCACCATGTCGGCTGAGTTCTTCGGGTCAAAAGAGTGGTCGCCTGATTCGGTACTCAACGTGCCGTCGGGGTTCATGGTCATGCCGAGGGATGCCATGGGGCGTTTTGGGGCGGCGTCGTCATTCGATGCGCTCTGATCCTGTGAGAGAAGAGGTGAAGATTTGTCAGCCGAAAGCTCTTGGTATAATCGTGGATCGGAAGTTCTCTTCGTTGGTCGTCTGCCAAGTTAACTCGTCATCAACTCAAGGGGTCGTACCAACGTGTTCGCATTCACGACGAGTAAACCCGCGATCGTCACGAGGGCGAGGAGGGAGACACGAACAGGGCGCATGGTGTCGCGTGTCGGCGCGGACGCGAGTGAGGTGGTTACCGATTGCAACACGTTTTCAGCCGAATTTTCGGTAAATCGTGCTGTCCCTCTTTTTAAACCTTCGTTCTTGAGTTACTTATATTTTATAGTCGATCTCGAAAGTTTTCTCGGAATCGATGTCGTTGCTCGTAACAAGCCCCCACACCGCGTCGCGCGTCACGGTCTCGCGTGCGTGCCTCGCGCCCCTGCATGTCCGCCGTGCTTCGCCACGTCCTGCTGCTGCAGCGCGACGTCCCAGCGGCCGCGAAGTTTTACAAGGACGGGTTAGGGCTCGTCGTGCACGTGTGCACCGAGCGCTGGGCGGAGCTTGGGAACTCTGAAGATTCGGTTGCATCGCAAGGGGAAGCCTCCACGTCGAGCCAGGTGACTGGTGACACTGGTGGTACATCACACGCCTCAACTGCAACTCCCCCTGAAACAATAATCGCGCTGAAGCACGTTGATTCCGAGGCGCACGTGTCGACCGGGTACTCGCCAATCTTGAGCTTCACGGTGACAGATTTAGACCAAACTGTTAACAACTTACTAAGAGCGGGCGCGTCGTTGGACGGGCCGATTTTGTACCCCGCGCGAGGCAAGGTAGCCGCCTTACGAGCCCCAGACGGACACATGCTAGGGCTGTTCGAACCAGCGGAAGGAACGGTCTAGGGTTAGGGTTAGGGTTAGGTTTTAGGGCATTAAAGTAGGTGTACGATAAGGTGAAGAGTAGTAGCGGGACTTCAGATTTTCACAAAGAATAAACAAAAAGATGTCTCCTCGAGCAGATCAAACGCGTCACGCGTACCCCCCCGGTCATCGCCGAGTCGTTCTACACGTCGACGCAGATGCTTTCTTCTGTCAAGTCGAACGGCTGCGGGATCCGGGTAGGTTTGCAAACGTGAACGCATTGGCAGTGTATCAGCACGGAGAGGTCATCGCGGTTGAATCCTCCGCGAAAAACTTGGGGGTTAAAAAGTTTCACTCGCCGGAAGTCGCGAGAAAATTACTTCAACCAACTGGAGGTGTGCTGCAACACGTCCCTGTCACGAACGGTCAAAGAGTGACGTACCGCCCGTACCAGGAAAAGAGTAAGGCGCTTCACAAATTGTTGATGTCGAAGGAAATGAACGATTTAGTGTTGGAGGTTTTAAGAGGTGTGAACGGCGTTGGAAATAGTTTCACAGATTCAGAAAAACAAATCGTCGTGGAAAAGGCGTCCATCGACGAGGCGTTCGTACAGCTTCCGAGCGGGTGTTTGCTCCGCGAAGTGGCAGTACCTGTGGCTACGGCGATCCGCAAGTTAACTCAAGAAACCCTTGGTCTAACAGTATCAGTCGGCGTTTCCTGGAACAAAACGTTTGCGAAATTTTCATCACAGGCGGCGAAACCCGACGGGGTTTTGGTAACGGTCGGGGATGGGGTATTTACGGATTTGGAGAGTACACTACCTTCCCGCATATCATTAACCTCTCTTTTAAAACGTACACCTGTTACGAAAATTTCCGGTTGCGGCGGCGGTGGCGTTCGCAAAAAGCTAAACGATCTCGGGTGTAACTTTGCCTTTGAAATTATAAATTTTGGCAACGCCACTGTCGTTTCGAATGTGCTACGCAACAACGTAGGTTTGCCGGATGCCAGAGTTACGCAAATAGTGCAACTGTTGTACCACGGCAAATGCGACGATCCTGTAGTTAACAAAGGCACCGGCAACAAATCGATAGGTGTGCACTTTTCGCTGAGCACGACTTCAAGGCGCATGCCACAAGACGCGATTGCAAATGGAGTCGTGTCCGCAGCAGGCGGCCGCCCGGGGTGGTTCGACCCGGTATGCGTTGGCGAATTTGAGCGATTGATATGCGCGATCAGATCTTTGTCAAACGATCTGGCGGAAAGGGTGGTGGACGAGTGCGTTGAGGACGTTGAGACCGTTGAGGGTCTGGACGTCAACGAGGAGTGCTCAATACATCGGTACCCCCGAGTTTTGAGGCTTGTGGTTACGTGTATCTCTTCTGGGCGTCATGGAACGCCTCACACGAGTTCTAGGCAAAGCGGGTTCCCCATATATTCGCCTTCATTTGTTCTCGGTGATGACATCTCCTCAACCGCAATAACTCTACTCACGACGTGTATGGGCAATCAGTCGGCGGCGAGTTTCGTGACGAAATTGTCGTTATTCGCGTGCGATATCCGAATCAACCGACGAGAATCGTTCGGCAGAAAAACCACGCCGATTAAGAACTTCTTTGAGTTATCCGACCATGGAAAGAGTGTTAGCGATGCTGGTGCAGCGGAAGGGGGTGCTCCTATAACAACCAGGGTGGATGCCATGGAAGGATCTCAAGGTAAGTCGAAGGTTCGAACCAACCTGTTTCCGAAGGAAAAAGAATCTGAAAATATTTCGGACGCGTCAAAAAAACGAAAAACCCTCGACTCGTCCAAACCCCTCGATGCGTGTGCGTTGCTCAACGCGTTGGGAAGCGGTGCAATGCACGCGAATGGCGTGGGGGTTGCGAAACGCGCGCGTACGCAGTGGCTAGAGAGACAGAAACGATAGTAGGACCAATAGGAGCTTTGTATAAATACACATGAGTGCCAAAACTACAATGTCATCGAAATTTGCAGCCATCTCCTCTTCCAAGCCGTTTTCCACCGGAGGCGGCACCTTGTTCAACCATACTGCTCCTCGCCGGTGTGGTGTGCCGCACGGTCCAAGCACGATGGACAAGCAGTCCTCGCTCGACGCGGGGAAGAAGAAGGTGCGTTTGGAGGAGGAGTCAATAACACGGCTACTTCACGGTGACTGTTTGCCCGCTCTATGCTGGATCGCGACTTGGTTCGATCGAACCTGCACCCGCGGCCTTTCACAAATGCCGACTCGAATCTTCCCTTCTCACCTTCCCGTCTACATCCCAATCTCAATCAATCATCAATCTCCACACATCAGCTTGAAGAGTTCCGTCGCCGCAAAGCAGAGGCGAAGAACGCGACGAAGAAAGGTGTTTTTGGTGGACTACCGGCACCCCCGGTCGCGACGCTCACGGAGCTGGAAGATTCGCGAAACTCGGGCGCCGTGGATCTCCCTCCCCCGCCGGTTGCACCACCGCCAGTGGTAGCTCCACCCCCGGTATCAAATTTCGTGCCTGCACCGCACCATGAGCTGGCGCCGGAGCAACCGTACGTGACACAACCGCCGCAAGCACCGCCACAAGTGCCGTTCGTCCCACCTCACGTGGTGGACACCCCACACAGCGCGTTCGAACATCCCGAGGCGCTGATGCAAACACAAGAACCCACGCAAGTACCGAGTTTCGTCCCGGCGCCACAAGTTGAGACTATTCATACAGACAATGCAGAAGCCGAGGCTCGCGCAATGTCACTTCAATCAGAGGTGGACATCGCCAGGGCAGAACTCGAGGCGGAGCGCTCGAAACTGGAACGCGTTTTGCGCTCGTTGGAGGAGGCGCAGGAGATGGCCAAGAGCGCGACGATGAGAGCGGATGCCGCCGATGCCGCGGCGCAGGAAATGAATGCTAAAATGAATGCGTTGACCTCTGACGTGGCATCAGCAGCACAGGCACAGTCAGATGCGCAAGCTCAGATCGAATACGCACATGCTCAAGTCGAAGCTGCGAAGCTCGAGGCACAACAGGAAACAGAACGCGTCAGACAAAAGCTCACGGAGCAGCTCGACGCCGCTGCGAAAAAGAACGAGGACTTGTCATCCAAAATTTCGAAAGCAGTCAAGAAAGGCAAGGGCATCGAAGCGGAGAAGAAGAAACTCGAAGTGGAGGTTGATGAGCTCAGCGCGCAGTTGAATAAGCCGCAGGAGCCTGTGGTGGACACCGCGGCGATTGAACAAGCCAAGGCGGAGTTAGATAAAAGAGTTGTCGACGCTGAATCCAGAGCGTCTTTAGCGGAGTCGAATGCGGCGACCGCGACGCGCGCTGCTTTATCCGCGGCGGAACAGGCCAAGGAGGAGCTGGAGATGGTTGAGAGAGCTGCGGAGGATGCTGCGGCTGAAGCGGAAACAGCGTCGAAGAGAGCCGAAGCGGCTGAACACGAAGCAGCGGAGTTGAAGGCTTCATTGGCAAAGTCAGAAGCAGCGCTTGACGAGTTCAGAACAGCGCTCGACGCGGCGAAGGCGGAGAGTATCTCGTCGCAAGAGGCTGTGACTCTTTTGAGTGAAACGCAAACTCAGTTGGACGCAAAATCAAACGCGTGTGCTGAGCTGGAGCAGGCACTTCAAGAGGCACGGCTGACCGCCGCGGGTTCTGTCGCCGAATTCGCCGCGGCGAAGGAGGAGAAAGAAAAGACGGCGAATAAGCTCTCTGCGGCAGTGAAAAAAGGGAAAAGCATCGAACAAGAGAAGAAACGGTTGGAGGGCGAGTTGGAGGTGTTGCAATCGACGCTTTATGTGGACCCTTCGAAAGCCGAGGCGGCACTCAACGAGGCGAGGGCGGAGACGGACGCGGCGAGGGCTGAAGTTGAGGCGACGCGACAACAGATTGTGGCTTTGGAGGAATCAGCGTTGGCGGCGGCGAAGACCGCGGAGGAAAATTTAACGAACGCCGTTGCTGCTGCGGTGGATGCTGCCAACGCCGAAGCTTCGCAGGCTGCTGCTATGGCCACCGCCGTTGCTGGCGAGGCTGCCGCAGCGGCGAAACAAGAGGCAGCGCAACAAGCCGCGCAATCGGCGGATCAGGCCACCGCTGCCGCTGTCGCCTCTGCGGTTGAAACCGCGTTAGCCGCTGCTAATGAACAATCCACTGCTGATATCAACGCTGCTGTTGAAGCCGTGAAACGTGAGAGCGTCGAGGAGGTCGCGGCGAGCGCTGCGCTTGTCGAGGATGCCAATAATGCCACAGCAGCTGCGGTTGAAACAGCGCTTGCGAACGCCAGGCAAGAAACAGCGGCCGCCGTCGCCGCCGCCGTTGAAGCTGCGAAAGCAGAGGTTTTACATGCCGCGTCGGCGTCCTCCACGGAACAAATCTCCGCTGTGGTCGCGGCTGCGGTTGAGCAAGCCAAAGCAGAGAGCGCTGTTGAGCTCGCGTCAACCACCACGGCTTTTGAACAGGCGAAAACGCAAGCGACATCCGCGCAGTCCAAGCTGGAGAAAGCTGTGAAGAAGGGCAAGGCGATCGAAACCGAGAAGAAGACACTTTCTGTTGAGTTTGAAGAGTTTAAGAGCTTGATGTCAACGCGCGAGACGGATGCCGCGACCAACTCCGAACGCGTCAAAGAACTGGAGGCTGAATTGGTTGAATTGCGAAACGCGATTGCCGTGGCGCACGCGCAGGCTGCATCCGGTAGCTCTTATGCGGATGAGCAGCTGCGCATCGCCGTCGCATCCGCGAACGCCGCCAAGGCTGAGCTCGAGATGGTTGAGAAAAACGCCGAGGAAGCGGCGGTAGAAGCGGATGTGAATGGTAAGCGAGCTGTAGCTGCTGAAGCCGAAATGTCCGAAATGAAAGCCGCGCTTCAAGCTATGGAAGTTACGCTCCAAGATGTTAACATGTCCGCCGCAACTAGAATTGCGGCTGCTGAAGCCGCGAAAGCCAAGGCTGTGGCGGACGTTATTGAAGCTTCCAAGGCTGAATTGTCTCAACGTATCGAACAAGCGCTTCGTGAATCGTCGCAAAAACTCGCTGACGCCGAAGCGAGGGCTTCGCAAGCCGAAACCAATTTAAATGCCCAAACTGCTTCACGCGACGCTTTGGCACAGGAGCTACGCGATGCGCAAGAAAAATATGCGTCTGCGCCGCCGCAGTCCGTACCTCCTGAAGCTATCCCCGGTGTTTCCTCTGCTGACTTCGAAGCCGCTCGCGCCGAAACCGCGACGCTTGCGTCGGCGTTGGCGGAGGCGAGGGCGGCGGTTACCACCAGCGAAAGGCAAGCCCGACACTTTCAAGAGCAGCACGCGCAGCTTGAGCGCGTTGTCGCGGATTACCGAAACACCAGCGAAGCGAAGCAACGCGAGCTTCTTCAAGCCCAGCAGGCGTTGCAGGCGGCAAGGAATGAAGCAGCCCAGGCGCAAGCTGCTGCTCAACAGGCGCACGCCCAGGCGCAGCAACAACAACAAGCCACTCCTTTCGTCCCCGTCGCCCCCGTGCCTCGCTCGGAGATTAGCCAGCGGACACGAAGCAACGGAGGCTTCGGCGGTGCTACTGCTTTAGGTGGCAGTGGTGGGAGTGGCGATTTGTATGACGCGGAGGGCGGCGGCAGTTTGATCGACGGAAACAAATTCGAGCCGCTCGTCACGAAAATCAAAGCGCTCAGCCAAAACACGCCGGCGCTGCGAAACCCGAATGTGTTGCGCGTCGCGGGGCAGTTGGATAAAGCCAGTGGATACTTGCACAAACGACCCTTGTGGAGGCTCGGATTGATCGTTTACGTGCTGTTCGTACACATCTTGTGGCTGCTGTTCTGAGATGGAGGGAGGGACCATTAGGAGGGAGAAACCAATGTAACTAAATTTTTCGCCAAATCTCCACGTCATCACGCACCAAAACTCGTTTCCGACGCCATTGTTCGTCAGTACGCAACGCACCGTTCATCATGACGCTCGCGGTCACGGTCACGCCGAACGTGCTTGTCCGCGCCCCACAGCGTGTCTCGTCACTTGGACGTCGCGTGTCCTTCCCTTCGCGTCCGTCGTTCGCACCACGAGCCTCTTCAGATGATGATACACAGATCTCATCCGGAAAATCAAGCCTTGAAGCGCTTGACCGTCTTCTGTCCAGCACAGATGACACCAAAACCGCTTCAACATCTAAAGCCGCACGCCCTGACCCGTTCGCGGACCCCACTGCTGAGGAGTTGCGACTCGCGAGCTCCTCAAAGGCGTCTGTTTCGTCAGAATCCTCGACGTTCGAAGCCAAGCGAGGAACCGACCGGACAACGATTTCATTGTTTGACATTTCAGCGAGGTTCGAAGGCGCCAAGGCGTTGGCCACGGCAATGACGAAAGGGGACGTGTTTTCGCAACAGTTAACCGAGCTCACCGTTGGCAATTTAGCAGTAGTGGGTGAGGACTACCCTTCCTTGTCGCTGTGGAAAAATCAGCACTACGAAGTGCGGCGGATGTACTTCCAACGCGCAGACGACGAGCTTGGGAGCAAAAGAATCGAAGCGAAAACACTAGGCGACGAGTACCCAGAAAACAATAATCAATCAGATTGGACCTTGTACGTGGAGTTGTTCTCCGAGGAGTACCACGCCACTACCGTTCGAGTGAAACCAGGAGTCGTAGGTTTACGCACGGTGGGCAGTGAAATCATCGAGGCGTTGTTCATAGCCGTGCCAGTGTCGTTGTTCTGGGCCAGCCTCGGCTACTCATTCATCGTGAGCACGGGAGGGTAGAATGTATTGTACTTTGCTGCTTTTTGCCTATGACATGACTACGTCTCACCTCGAAACCGCTGCTGATTCCTCAACTTTGACCGCTTCGCCCCTATCAAGCGTCTCAGCTTCCAAACCCAGAAGAGTAACTCTTGCTTTCGCTAAAAGGTGCGCCCCCTTGGGAAAGGTAATAGTGGTATCATAAAAGAACGGCAACTCGAACCCGCAATCCTTTTTGGGATCAACTGAAAACTCAAATCGCTGCACCATCGACGCCAGGTTCACGGTAGTCGCGAGTAACGCAAATGTACCGCCAATGCACGACCTGGGACCACTGCCAAACGGCGTATACGTGAAGTCTCTACCTCCCGCAATCCGCCGACTCATCCGCTCAATCTGCAGATTGATCGTCTCTTCATCCGCGTTTGGCCCGGCGGATTCTCGCGCCAAGCGCTCCGCGTTTGATCTCAAATTCTCATCCGTAAACCTATCCGGGTCGAACGCGTCAGGGTCACGCCAAACACGCGGGTTCCGCCCCATCGCCCAGGATGACAACAATATGAAATCACCGGGCTTGACCATGTGCCCGGACGGTAGGGTGTCGACTTCCTCGACTAGTCTTGGAAAAAGGTTAATGGGCGCGTATTTTCGCAAACTTTCCTTCACCACTCGCTGAGTGTACTGAAGCTTCCCATCCTGGACGTCTTTGAAAGTAGGGGCTTTTCCTTTCAACGCTTTCACTTCATCGGCAACCTTCGATTGAATTTCAGGCATTCTTGATAGGTGATGCAGGTTGACGGTTAGGTTGGACGCGGTGGTTCTGTGCCCAGCAGCCATGATGTCGTTCACGTCGCCCCAGATGTCGTCGCGAGGCAGCGGGTTGCCGTCCTCGTCAGTAGCGCGGAGTAGGCTATCCAGCAAACAGTAGTCCTGTAAGTCACCTTTTTCCGCGTTTTCCTTCAACTGCTGTCTCCGCTCCTCAATGATATAGTCGCACCCCACCTTCTCCAAGATTTTATAACCCTCTTTTAACTCTCGGACCCGTCCTATCCCCAACAGGTTTTGCAATTTCAAAATAGGCACCGGCGTGATGAACAGCTCGCCCATTATTTCACTCGTGTCGTTGTATGCGTCGAGAACTTTCGTGATGATTGAATCATCAGGCGCCGGGCCACCGTTTAACCCCGAGTTAATCCCCTCGACTTGTTTGAAGTCCTTTGCGAACGCGAGGCTGGTGACGATGTCCAGAGTGAGGCGCTGGCTGTGGTCGTCGATGTCCACGGCTAATGCAGCGCCATTATTTGAAGCACAATTTTCCTCCCACGCATCCAACAACGCTCCAACTCGTTCCTCCACTCTACCTGAGAACTGTTCCAAACTGAACGAGTTCATGAACGGCTTCTGGCACATCCGCCGGTGTTCGCGGTTGTATTTGCCGTCGGATCCGGTAATTCCCTTATTCTTTATCACGTAGCGAAACGCATCAGGTAGCATTCTTAATTTGTAATTCTTGGCGTTGGTGTGGCACACGTATTCCACGATATCCGGGTCCACCGTGCTCACGCACAGCGGCCCTACTACGTTTTTTATTCCCACCGTTTCCTCACCGGTCAAGTCGACCCACTCTAACATGGCTTCGGGCATGCCCACCGGTGAGGACCCTGCTTTTAGTAAGGACTTGAAGAAAACCTTGCTGTCCAACATAGCGGGGCCGCCTGGAGGGACTTTGGATTTTACAGGGAGGATGCCGCCCAGCGCGTCATTCACCGCGGTGTATGGGCAATCACCCACAGGTGTTGTTTCCATGGTTGCCGCGGTGGTGGTGGTGGTATCGAACTCCGTTTCGCATAGATTACCGGAGGCGTCCCTTAACGGTTCGGCACTGCCCGCTTGCGTGTCCGCCACCGCTAATGCTCCCGAAACATCGCTCCTCTCATCGGACGGACCGGAAGCTCGGACGCGATGCACGGACGTCCGACGCGCGCGTGGCTTCAAACACACGCTGTTGGACATTGGCCTGGATGTTGCGACTCTAGGCAACACGCCCACGGCGCTCGTCACGAGCTGAGCGCTCATAGACGACGCCATCACGCGGTGCGAAGTGTCATACAGTTGGGGTGTGGCGCCGACCAGACCATCGATATCTTGCGCCACAAAGCTTTCCAGCTCGACGTTTCATTGGACGGCTGTGAAATCTGTAAAAAATCATCGAGAGATCGACTAGAAATGTAACCTGCTATAACTATTTGCCGATACAGGGCCCATAAATTGGGGAAATCAAGTAGCTTTCAACTTTTCGTGCGTTTTTCGCGAGGGGAACAAAAGCTACAACGCGAGATTTGACGGAAGCACTCCGCACGACGCAGCGCCGCACCAAGCTTAACCGCCCTCCGCGGAACCGGCGCTTCGTGACTCGCCAAGATGACGGAAAAGCACGGCATCCAAGTCGTGGTCCGGCTCCGCCCCATGTCGGACCGCGAATCCAAAACCAACACGCTCCCAGTCGTCACCGCAAGCACGGAGAAGAAGGAAGTCACGGTCATCAAGGGATCTGGCAACCGCACGTTAAGGAACACGTTCGCGTTCGACAACGTGTTCACCATCTTCAGCACGCAAAAGGAAGTGTTCGATGAAACGCTAGCGCCCGTGATCTCTGATGTGTTGTCAGGGTATGAATCCACCGTCTTCGCATATGGCCAAACAGGCACGGGCAAGACCCACACCATGGAGGGCAACTTGAACGTCACCGAAGACAGAGGCGTCATCCCACGCGCCGCGTTCGACGTGTTTCGAAGACTGAAGAGCGACCAGACTTATGTCGAGCATTCAGTCACCGCGTCGTTCCTGGAAATCTACAACGAAGAGCTATGCGACTTGTTAGTCAGCGCGGAGACGGACGGGTCAGGGGATGATACGACATCATCTAAGCCTTCCAAAACCGCAACGCAATTGCGCTTGGTGGAGGACGCCAGCACGAAAACGAAAAAAGGTAAAGGCGTTTTCGTGATGGGCCTCACAGAAGAGAATGTCACTTCACCGGAAGACGTGTTGCAGTTGATGCGCCGCGCGTCTGAGAAGCGCCAGGTTGGGGAAACCAAGATGAACAAGCAAAGTAGCCGGTCGCACTGCGTGTTTACCATGTGCGTCAACTCTAAGAAAGTGTTACCGGATGGCTCGCACATGGAGTGCGCGGGCAAGCTGCACATGGTGGATTTAGCGGGAAGCGAGTGCGCGAAATCAGCTGGCGGTTCCACTGACCTTGACGTATCAAGGGAACGCGAGCGCAAGAACATTAACCAGAGCCTTTTGACCTTGGGCCGGGTGATTACTCTGTTGAAGAATGGAGGCAAGGCGAAGGGCGAAAGGATTCCGTACCGGGATAGCAAACTCACGCGGCTGCTTCAGGAAAGTTTAGGGGGGCGGTGTAAAACCTGTGTGATTGCGACTATAAGCCCGTCGAGTTTGAGTGCGGATGAAACGTTGTCCACACTGCAGTACGCCCAAAGCGCCCATGGCATCGTGAACAAACCAATCGCGCAGTCCATGTTGAAGCTGAACGTGGACGGCGCGCGGCCGCAAACTGCTAGGGGTGACGGCATCGGAACTCAAATGAACGGCCAGACGCAACAGGATTGGGCGGAGATGGAGTGCCGCATGCACTACCTGGAGACGCAGGCGGAGGAAGCCGCGGCTGCGCTAGCGCGGAAACATGCGGAGCACTCCGCGCTCGTGTTGCGAGCGGAAACGGCGGAGGAGCGGGTGGAGGACGCGGAGCAGAAAGCGTTAGAAGCGGAGAACGAACGCGTCAAAACCGAAGAATTATTAGCGACGGAACGCGGGGAGACGCAAAGGTTGACGACTTTACTTGAATCGCGCGTCTTGATTGAAAGAAAGCTCACCGCGGAGGCCAGGGCGTTGCTCCAGATGCTCGATTCGTTTGCGGAAGCGGCGAATGAAAAAACAGCCGCGCTCGAAGCAGCTGCACTCGAAGAACAAAACAAACGCGTTTTATCCGCAAAGTTTGGGGAACGCGCGTGCGGAAACATCGAGCGACTGTCGAAAATCGCGGAAAACACGACTGCGAAGCTCAAAGCCGCGCACGCAGCTGCGATTGACGCGGCGCGCACGGCGTACGACGCGTCCGTGGCTGGCGCGGAAGCCGCGTCGGCTGAAATAACCGCCGCCGCTGACGGCGCTGTGTCCGCCGCGACCGAGGCGTCTATCGCCGCCGCCTCTGACGCCGACGCCGCGAGCGCTCGGCGAGAAAAGCTCGCCGCCAAGCTATCCGCCGCCGCAAAGGCTGCGGCTACTGCTGCTACGAAAGGCGCCGAAAACGCGGTGCGGTCAATGGACGCCGTGTTACACGCGTTTGGAGTAGGGGAAAACGCGCTTAGCGAGTGGTCGTCCGTGACACAAAACGCGCTGAGTGTTGCAAAGGAGAATTCCCTGAGCTTGACTGCTTCGAACGCGGCAACGTTAGCGAGTGGTGTTCAGTCCATAAATAACGCAGTGGACACCGCGTCAAAAACGCTCGCGGAACAGAAAGCTTTGGTAGACGCGTCTGCGAAACGGCTTGGGGAATTCGCGGAACAATCAGAGGCTCGTACTACTGAGTTGTCGAACATAGCGGATGCCACGCACGTTTCCTCCAGGGCAGCTGCGCAGGCGTTGTCTGCGACTGCTTCAGCTTTGGAAGCTTCACGAGCGGCGCACGAGATGGAACGGTCGGCGCTCACTGAGCTCGTCGCCGAAATCAATTTAAGGGTTGAGAAATCGTCGTTAGCAGCACGAGCGGCTGCGGTTGCCGCGGAGACCGCTCGTTTGGACGCGACGAAGGCGATTGAAAAGGTAAACGCCGACGCGGATACCGCTGCGAAGAACTTTTCGAACATGAAACGCGGCGCTGAGGAGGCGCTCGGGGAGGCGAACGACGCCGCGGGTAAGATCTCGAAGGCGGCTAGGTTGGCAGAGGACATGGATGCGGCGCATATAGATGTGCGTGTCGCTTCGGAAGCCACTTTTACTGATGTTCAAGCGGCGGGCAAGTCTCTCGGTGACGCGGCTGTCACTGCGTTTGAAGCCACTGAGAAATCGTTGGCTGATTTTGCATTGACTAGACCCGAAGTTCAAGACGCCCTAGCCACCTCCCAAGAAAATGCGACCAAAAACATACACGCGCTTGTCGCAGATGCGAACGGTACAGTGGATGCTGTGGTGGGCGCGGTTGTCAAGGCGAACGAAAAGGAGAAAGCGTTCTTCGCTGAGGTTGACAAGCGGGTCACGGAGTTCAACGCGAAGACCAGGGCGGAGCTCCGGGCGAATGTAGAAAAAACCACGAACGCGATGGACGTATCAGTGAAAACCGTGAAATCGTCGGTTAATGCCGTTGAAAGCGCGATTGAATCATCTACGGTTGAGTTGATGCATGGGGTGTCGGACACGAAAACGATCCGGAGCGGTTTGTCCGACAGTATCGTGACGCATGTCAGAGATGTTGATATGGCGCATCAAGCGGTTGCGAAAGTGGAACCTATCGTTTTGCCGACGTTCAACCGGGCGTTATCGGCGACGCCCGCGGATGATGTGGTGCTCGCGGGTGGAGGTATCGTGATGAATTGTGTTACTGCTGATGCGATTGATACCGTGATCGATATCACACCCAGCGCACATGATGCAGATGTGGTGGAGAAAGTTGAGACGCGCGTGGAGGCGAAGAAGTCCAACGTTGATACCGAAAACGCTCCGACCGCTAAACATTCGAAGCCTTCCTCAATGGCCGCGATGAGGGCGCAGAAGTTCGCGCAAGGTGCGAAGCCAACGGGACTGGCGCCGAGGGAGGTGAATCGATGACTTGGGATACATAGGGGTTAGCTATTGAGTACGTTATGAGTCGTTATTCGTATCACATTCGGAGTCGTCTGCACGTACTCTTCTCATTTTTGTATCAATTTTCTCACTCCGTCGACGCGACGAACATGTCGTCAACGCACACCGCGTGTTCCTTTTCATTCGCGTTGCCGAGCTCCAAGAACACAGAGTTGGCGCGTTCCGCAGCACGCCCGAAGCACTTCACTCTTTGCTTTAGCGATACCACGACTCGCACTCCGCACGCCCCGTCGTGTTCCACGAACGTCTTGACCCCGCACGGCTTTTCATTCGGCGCGCTTTGTTTCACAAAGTCGTACGCGCCCGTGTTTGATACCCCAAGGTACAACGGAGAGTTAATCGATGCGTTATTCGGGACACGTGTCGAGTTTTCACACCCAGTCGTGTTGATGCTGGACTGCCATACATTTTTGTCTGTGACGTTTGAATCAACCGCAACGTACGCTCCGACTCGCACGAAGAATGACACGACTCGCGCGTCGTTCCCTCCGAAGGGTTTCAGAAACTGTTCACACGCTTCGCACCGAACTAGTAAGCGTCCTCCGGGTTTTATAAGAGCGCACGTAGCGTTGGTAGTTGGGTATGTGTCTAAAGTGACGTTAGTAGTACTGGTATTCTCACTTATCCTACTCATACCCATATCTGGTGTGAACAGCGTGACGTACCGATCGCCGTACGCGCTTATTAACCACCCCGGCGCCGGGCCGTTGCTGAACACGAACACGGTTCGATTCTCGTCCGTTGAGTTTGATTCTTGTATCACCTTCTGCTCAGCGCTTCCCCCGAATCGCGCCACGCGTTGCCCTGCGAGGTCGGCTTTTGAAAGGTCAATCTGTGGAATTGAAAGTGTGTTTGTGTTCATCCGTGCAGCCGCGCCGAGTCGCGCGTCGACTGGAACCTTATCATCACAAGTAACCGGTCGAAACCGGATCATGGCTTTGCCTTGCACCGGGTGAAGCAGCTTCTCGTGCGCCCAATAGGATAGGTCGAAGTGGGGAATCGGGCCGCAACAGATGGTTTGCTCGTAGAAGTAGGAACATGGACACTTGTCGACTATTTTGACGAAGATTGAGTTTGATTCGTTCCAGCAACGCGCGTACTCGGCTTCGTAGGGTAGCTCAGCTGTATCGGAGTCGTCATCGACACCGCCGAACGTTTCCGCGTTGCGTTTAGGTACGGCTCGTCCGAAGGTATCAAGCGCGCCAGGCGCTTGTTCATAGAAACCTCCAAACTTGGTCACATCGACATATTCAATCTTTTCGTTCTGATCGTAACTTGAAAGCACCGGCCCTGTGACGCACTTGATTTCGAAACACGAACCGCACGCGCCTTCGTACAAACGAGGGTCAAAGTCAGCCACCGCGGCAACAGCGTCGAAAGCATAGGGAAAGTTTTGGTTGCTTTCGATTCCAGGACTCTTATCGATGTACCCCACCCATTCCCATAAAGGTCTCCGAACTTGTGCGGATTGAACGTTTGCTTCCACGTTTCGGGGGCGTCGAAGTAGGTCGCTCGGCCTAGCAGCCAGTCACCGGGAGTGTACGCTTCATCGTCCATCGAGCGCATCACGAACTCGTCGTATTTGCGGACGATTGGTAAGGAAGCGATATCTTCTGCTTCTTTTTCGTTTTCCGTGTTTTGTTGGGGCATATGGGGGGGAGGTAACGGCGGTGGTGGTGGTGATGAAGGTTCGTCCGGTGACGGCGGCGGTGGTTGGGGTGTTTCCGGTAACCAGGGCCAAGTCCAAGGCCTGTTCGGTAAAGGAGGTGCTTCGACCGGTACGTCGGGGGGAGGCGGCGAAGGCGTGTCCGGCAAAGGAGGTTCTCCGGCTGGCACGTCGGGGGGAGGCGGTGAAGGTGCGCCCGCTGCTGGAGCTCGGGAGGGTGCGTAACTTGGCGGGTACGCGTTTGATGCGGATGCACGTTCCGATAAACCTTCCGATACGACAAACCCATCATCTCCGAACGGGAACGACCGAGCTTCAGCCACCGCAGACCCGACGCTTTCGTCCGCGCCTGTTTCCTCCGCGCCCACGGGCTCGTAGTCGTATGACCCGTAGTAGTCACGCGTGTGCACCTTGTGCGCACCGGCGATCCATACCGCCACCGCGGCGAAGAACACACGCGCAACGAGGTAAAGCGGGGTAACGTACATCGCAACGGGTGGGCGCGAACGAAAGTGAAGACCCGGAAGGGGGAAAGAGCCACGACGAAGTTTTCAAAAATTAGAAGCGAAAACTTAAGGAAAAGCAGTAGTGTTTTTTTGCGAAACCAACTCCATAGACGACGAAATAGAAATATTCAACCAGCGTCGCTCGTTCCGCGTGCATGCACGCGTTTTATACACATAAAGACTTAAAGCAAAACGAGATTTACTTCTTGTCCGTGGCGCCGTACCCCGCTTCCGGGTCCTTGGCCTTCTTGTCCTCCTTCTTGCCCCCCTTCTTGGCGGTGGCGTTTTGGATGAAAACGCCCGCGACGGAGGCGACGATCATCACGGCGATGCAGGCTAAGGTGTGCCAGTTCGCCAAGTCGAGGCCGACGCCGTGCGACACGAGGTTGTCGAGCCACAAGTCACCCTGGGTCTCGCGCAGCTTCCAGAACAGGTATGACAGGCACGAGCCGCACAGGAAACCTCCCATCACCGAGTACACAACCTTCAGCGCCGCCGCCTTGACCATGCTGGAGCAGAAGTACCCAACCACAACACCGACGCCGATGGTGATGAACATATAGTACTCGGGCTGAGGGGGGATGTACTGGACCACGATTGAGTACCCGATCATGCACACGCCGCCGCCGATGCCCATGGAGAGGGCGTTGAACACGATGGATTCAACAAACATAACGGCGATCCACAGCGCGAGGCCGGCCGCAAGTGACACGGACCACTTCGGTTTGTCCTCCTCGATGCCCAACTGACTGCAGTAAAAAAGACCCGCGAAGGTACCGATGGTCATGCCCATGGCGCAGATTAAATACTTGTGGAACTTCTCGCCAGTCGTCACGAAGCACAACGCGGTGGCAAACACGATGAGGGCCATGACGTCGGTGACGCAGAAACCCGTGGGGGGGTACGCGATTTCGTGGGGGAGAGTCACGGGGCCGTCGCCTTCGGTCTTTAGGGTTTGTGAGGGTTACAGGGTTGAAGTTGGTAGGGGTTAGATTTTGGGCATATGGTCGTGGGATGAGGGATAATAAAAGGTATAGGACTCGGGGCATCTATAAATGCGATTTCCTAGAAAGTATATTTACTCTACACGTACCTGAACTTCCCAGTACGCGGTGGAGTTGGTCAGGGTCTCGGACAGGGTGGCGGACGCGGACCTGAGCAGGTCCAGGTCACCGGTGGCTTCTGCTTGGTTCACGGTTTCCATGGTGTCAACAAGCGCGGCGATGTTGGCTTGGATCTCCTCGCGGAGTTCATCGTAGCCTTCGCCAGCGGAAGCCTCCGTCGCGGGGGCTCCGTTAATGTCGCCCATCGTAGCTTCCTCGAGGTGCGCGGCGTTGGCGATGTCGCCGATGCTCATCGTGTTCGTGGCGTGCGAGATAGACGCGTCAATCACGGCGTCGTGAAGGGAGGTCCAACCCATTTGGTAGTCTCTGTACTTGGAGTAGCGCGAGAGAATATGACGCGTCGTAGTGCGTCAGCGAGGTATAGATGGCGAGTACAGAATAGCATTCGACACTGATGAAATGCGTAACATCCCAGTCATACTGTTTGCCTGTGCCCGAGGGTTATACGGAGAATTCCTTGGTCTGTGACTCAAGGAATTATCATTTTTTTAAGAAAGTCGAGAAAACAACAAAAAAATTATCGGACTGTACTTCTACTCGTGGCATGCGCCACGTTCAACACTCCGCGTCGCGCTTACGCACCTCCGTTGTACGTACACTCGCGAACGCACATCACGTACCTCATTACGTGAGTTACTCAGTTCACGGATCAAAAATCGGGACGTGTGCGTGGTCCCTACCGACCTCCACCTGTGTGATCTTCCTCGCGTCATCCGAGAAGAATGAACACCCACGTCGGTGAAAACGCGCCTTTGTTGGCGCCGACGTCGCGTCGCACCTCAACGTACGCGGCGCCTGGATCGGTGCGCAACGGCGTGGCGGTTACCTTAGCCGCGGGATGCGTCGTCGCCGTTTTGGCGGTGTCCGGCCAGCTCTCGCCCATGCCGACGCGGTTGGAACAAACAAGAGCTGCGGGTCGACCCGAAGCTGCGATGGGCAAGGCCCCTGAGGGCAAGACCCTCCCCAAGCGAGCGGCGACTGGGAACTTCTTCACTGATACGTGGGACAACACCGTCACGGCGGTCGAGTCCGTGGAAACTGCGTCCGCGGAGGCGTGGGACGAAAGCATAGGGGCGGTGATTCCCGCGCTCGTCATCCCGGTGGAAGACGCGTCAGCGCCTGCGCCTGAAGAGTCGCATGATGAATCTTACGACGCTCGCGACGCGGACGCGCCTTCCCCGGGCGGCAATTACGGCTCGGACTTTTACCCCGGCACCGCGGGTTGCGAAACTGTTTGCGAAGGGAACGACATTGACGAATCAGGGTGCGCCGCGATTGGCCCGTTCTGCGAGTGGGGAGAAGGCAAGTGCTGGTCCGCGGTTGGTCCC
>MDSY01148417.1_pt1 | contig 20211 bp, 13 predicted proteins | sample 811131 | NCBI WGS metagenome assembly MDSY01 (sample SAMN05326643, study PRJNA326480) | marine metagenome | isolation source: seawater | place: Atlantic Ocean: South West | collected 2010
GGGAATTTACTACTAAAAGAAGGCTTTTTTACTTCTCCAAGTGTAATAAGATCAATATAGTCGTTGCTTAGGGCCAATGCACCACTCAAATACGGTTCGTTTTCTTTAGTTATGTCTAGCTTTAATATGTTTTTTCGATAAAAAACATGCCCTGTTTCAAAAACCTTAATAACCTGTAATCGTTTTGATAATTCGAGACCTGAATATAAAAAAGCTGCGGTTTCCCCGGTAGGTAAAAAACCCCCATGATTATCACCCTTGAGCCCACCAAATTCTGTAAATCCTCTATTGTAATCCGTACTTTTCGTGAAAAATGGATCTAGCATTTGAGGCCGCACATGAGGAGATAAAGCTAAAATAAGTAACAATCTAGATTGAAAATCTAAATTTAAGTCTCGAATCAGCGAAGCATATATTGAATTGTCATTTTCAATATTCGGAGGTGCTAATTCATCTATCTCCCTAACTAATGATTCCTGTTTGAAATAACTCGCAAACTGATATTGTATAACTTGATTAAGCCATTCTAGTTCATTCCCGATTGTGAAAGCATTTAACTCTTCGCGTCCCATTCTACAATAATAAGGTATTCGTTCCAAGAATACTTAACCATGGACAACCCCCAAGGTAATTTTGTTAATAAAATATCGATTGCCTTGTGCTCAACCTTTAAATTCCAATTGTCATTTTTATACATTAAAGCACCATCTCTCTTCAGAAATGTATCACGAAAAACTTCAATCGAAGTGTTTTTCATTTCCTTCCACTGATTCTTTACCGAAGTGATAAAAGAATTCACTTCATCCTTCTCTTTAATTGTTAATCTAATGTTTAATTCTATAGAATCTGTTAATTCTATACCACATATGATCTTATTAAGCATTAGAATGAACTCAGGGGCAGTGTCCTCGCCATCCACGATATATTGAATAATGTGAACTGCGCGTTCCTGACAAATGCGATTCTTAAATTCTTTTCCGTCTAGATACCCTAAATTTCTGAATAAAGAAGTTAAAAAGGGCCAAAGTAAAACAATACCTGCATTCGGGACATAAATTTGCTCTCCCTTTTCAATGTTAGACCATTCTATTGACTTGTTATTTTCAAAGATTGAACTCTCTTCGTTGAGAACGACATTTATTTGTAATGCCTCCGAATACTCATCTAAAAAAGCAATATCATTTTCAAGGTTGTTTAATAAGTCTTTTACCAAGTTGTCATCGGAATTTGGTACGAAAGGTTCATCATTTGTATTTAACAATCGATTAAACAAATTACTGTACGCGTTAATTGGGTAATTATCTCCCGAATAAAAGTCATTTAAGACGACTCGCAATTGCGGAAATAATACAGCATCCTTTTTTTGCAATTCAACATTAAATTTGTCAACTGTTTGAATGAATGTGTCTTTGGTTTCAAGCATTTTAGCTTCAATTAATAAAAACAATAATGACTCCCCCCATTTATTTTCTTTAATGCTAATAAGTGTATTTGCATAGGGCATTATAGTCTTTAAGTTAAATAATTCTGATGAGACTATACCATCAGAAAGAAGTGATAATAATTCAATCATTAGGAAAAAGTCGAAATGTTCGTGTGTACTCTTCGTCACACTCTCAGATTTACTAGACTCTAATATTTGATCATAAAATTGAGAGTCCTGCAACGACTTATTTCGCCTTAAGCTAAGTAAATAATCAGAATAACTCTTATTCTCTTGAAGACTTAAAAAGTAAGAAACACAATTGATAAGAAATACTGGCTCCTCATTAAACTTCAAATATTTTGGGGTAAGAAATAAAATATTATCAATAATGGGCTCCAATAATTTTGAGTCTCCAAAACCAATTATATTAACAAAATCAAATACGCGGCCTTTAATTACAATTTGCTTTTCAGGGTCGAACATAGAGGCACTCTCAATAGCGGAAATAGACTCTTCCGTTAACATCTTAAAATCATTAAGAGACTGTAACTTTTCATTTTTATAATACGCCCTATAATATTCTGAAATCGCCGTTAATTCGATATTAAACTCATCTCTACAGAATTGAAGTATTGCAGTATTTATGCTTTTTAAAAACTCGCGATCGAGGTCGTATTTATATATTTTAAATAAATTATCTATCAGCCAATTTATTTTTTTCAACTTCATTTTAGAGGGCAAACCTGTCAACTCAACCCCAATTAAATCGCGAAAATAAATTTCTAGAGATTCAGCTTTTTCATCTATGCTATTATTGTCGTTTTTGAATTTATAATTCTTCAATGTGATTTTAAGCGTGGGATGATCAATAATGTTTTTCAAACGCTCTACAAAGTAATACCTGTTTTTCCTGTAAATTTTATTAAAATAGTAAATGAATTCTTGATTTGACTCAAAGGGAGCCCACCATGGTAATTTAGCGAAATGAAGAAAGTATTCTAACGTGGAAATTAAAACATCATTAGATTCTTTTAACTTGCCTAAATCGTCTTGAATAAGCTCTTGATCTATGACCTCAATTTGACGAACAATAGCTTCCAATAGACCATCATTTAGCGCATCTGTAGATTTCGCTGCCATTGTTAAATCAATCAATTCCTCAACAATAACAACACTTATTTCATCTTTAGACAAATCATCTGCAGGTATTTCTTGATAAATCTTCATTATATCCTGTACCGAATTAAAATTCATTTCTTTCCTCAGAAGCGCATTATTCAATTTTTCCATGTCTTCCCAACGGTTTTGTCTTGCTGTAATTCTTTCTTGAATATCTTCGATTCTAGCGGATTCAACATCGAAATTCAATATACTTGGTTCAATGTTTTGTTTATTGGACGACACTAACAACCTCAGTATTTCTTTAAATAGGAAAATGCGTTTTTTCTGATTTTGCTGGTTTAATAAATTTTGATTGTCAATATTTTCTTTTTTAAATTCAGTAAACTTTGAAATAAAAGTTTCTGAAATTTTGTTCCCAACAGGATCTATATTAAGTAGGTCGTTAAGTTCAACAATAAACCCATCAATAGCAGAATCTATAGATAGGTTATTTAAATCCTTTATCTGTTTTAAAAACAAAGATTTATACACTGAATTCTCCTTGTTTTTGAAATCGATAGAGTTAAGTAGAGCTTGAATTTGATCACTCCTATTTAATAGGTTTAAAAGGTTCGATTCCTTACTGTTTGCCTTTCGTAAATCCAAAATAAAATCTTTGAAATCCTCGTATTCAATTTTTGAATAAACAGGAAAGACACCTGTTTTAACAAACCCAGTTAGGCAATCGATATATTCATTTCGAGAGACAATTGATTCTACTAGTTCAGGTATTGTTAGTGGAGTGATAATGGTCTCAATTAGATCCGATTTCTCTACGGATTCTACAGAAATTGCATCAAGCAAAATATCATAAGCATCATGCGATAAACCCAATTGACTTTTAAGTTGAGTTTGAGCATTCCCAATGAGTTCAACGATTAATTTATATGGTATTTTCAGGGCATAACCGAAAGCCTGTATAAAGGTCGTAAAGGTCTTTTTCGATGTTCGATCAGAAGCTTTCAAAAGCAATGGTATGGTAGTGCTACAAACCTTGTTAATGAGTGATTTTTTATCGAATTCAAACGGTAACTCTAATATTAAAAGATTACTTATCTCCTCTAAGAATGCACTTAACGTGGTATTAAAGAAGCTCAGAAAAACATGGTCAAGTAAAAAATGTTTTAATTCTGAATTACTTGACAAAAACACTGCCTCACACATGTCTTTGTTCTTTAGGACACGAATTACAAAAAAATCAAACTCACTCTTAGAGACTCTACGAAGCTCCTGCCAAAGAAATAAATTGAAAGACAACGGGTTCGCCTCAAAATTTTGATCTTTGGCTAAAGCATAATTCTTAAGCTGATGATCTGACCACCAGGGGAATTTATTATTAGACAAGAAATAGGAGAGTACATTTTTTAAAAAATCAAGATTAAAATCAATACTTAAATGTTTTTCATCAACTTGATTCAAGTTCGTTTTTACGTCTTGTTCATCAAGAACATCGAGTATAATCTCAATGTAATTGTCAGATTTCAAATCATTCACTCTATTTAGACTGGATGTATATGATACACTTCTGAAAAATTTACCTACGAAATCTTTGTCAACTGTGACATTAATCGATCTTGACTTGGAAAACTCATTCAGAACTAATCTATCAAAAGAGAATGCATAATCTTCTTCAAAAGAAATGAAACCTTTAGATTCGAGCTTTTTAATTGACCTTAAGAAACCCTTCTTTTTAAAGTGATAATTAGGCACTAAATGAGATAGAAAACCAATGTTTCCATTAATCATGGAAAGAGAAATCAATCTCAAATATTCGTCCGAACCTAATTTCCTTAAGTATTCGCGAAAAACAAATGAGTTATTCTTTATAAATCGATTAAGAAGAAGGCGATACTCCTTATTAGAAACCCCATACCATGAACGATTAAAAGACCCAGTGTTAACAAAGTATTCTAGTGACTTAAAAAAATATTGATCCTTCACATCCTTTATTCGTGAATCAAACTGATTAGAAGAGAAGCCTGTAGGTTTCAAGATGTTGTATAAAGCTTTATTATTGCTTGTTAATTGCAATTTACTCCCAAAAGACTTTTGCACTATACTCGATAAGATAGAACTATTGATCACCAAGGCATTTATTAAATCTTCTTCTGCAATATCATTGGGTAAGCCAAGTGTCAAAAGCAAAAGATTTAGCTCTTGCTCTAATTTAATAGAGTCATATTTCTTGTTTTCAAATGTTAAGTTTTCAATTAACGATTTAACCTTGGAAATTATTTCACTCTGATGTGGGAACAATTCACTTCTGATTCGTGAGAACTGCGCCGGTGATAAATAGTTCAAAATCCTTTTTGAAACAATTGTATTTGACCTATTTGCTTTAATAAAAGACATGAGTCGTTTGAACTCGCTTTCATTAATTTGAGAAAAATAAGAACTCAAATCTACGTCAGACAACAAATAAGATTGTCTACTGTAACCAGATTTTAATATTTCAATGAATATGTCTAGAAATACAAAATCCTTTTTAATTGATCCAATTTCTTTACTGACCTTAAGAGAGAATTCACTTTTAATTCTCCTTAAAATAGTTGAGGTTTCCGCATCAGAAAATGATAAAGGCGAGTTCAAATCAAGATTACCAATATCTATTTCTATTTTATCGATTTGGTGAACACCATCTAAATCATATTCATTGAGCAATTCTTCAAAGAACTTTTCTAAACGAGTATAAAACAGAGTTCGGATAAGATTAAATGTATCAGCCTCCTTTTCACTTTTATCGGTTTCGATTTCAAATGTTAACCTTTCGATAAGGTGCCCTCTGCCCTTCATTCATTCTGAATTAAAAGACTTAATAATTTATCCAACGCCAACTCTTTATTTTCTGGCTCATTCGAATCTATCATTATGAATCTTTCATAAGCATTTTCAAGTTCAACAAGATCTTCAAAATTCATCCAACAAACATTCGCAAAAACATGCGCTGGTGTTTCAGAATGCAATAAGTCAACAATATATTTCTTAAAACCACTATTCTGAAACCTATGAGGCCATGAGGGTAAGATAAATGACATAATATTTGAAAACGGATCCTCTACCTCATTGTAAAATACATTGTACTTTGTCTCCCGAATAATGTTTTTATCATTAAACTCATTTGAATTAAAATGATGTACATATTTCTTTATTGCGTAATCCGCTTTGGCTTTAGATTCAAAAAAGTGAGTGCTCAGAATACTATCTTCTTTGACTTTCCAAAGAATTTTAAATTGATTTAATTCAATTTCTACAACTGAAAATGAATCCGTAATTACACTTGTTTCACTAAAAGAATTAATTACACGATCTCGCTGGTCCCGAGAATATGTCGATGGGCTTGAAAATATAGAAACCTTATTTTGTTTAACAGTAAACCCAAAGACTTTCATAGAATCAGTTGGACGAATTGCAATATGTTCTATACTGTAAAAGCCCTCAGAACCCTTACTTAAGGAAAGTATTTCTGATACTGTTTGTTGAACAACATCTTCGCTTTTAACAGACGCGCTAAATTGAAGTTTTGCGAATGCCTTATTTTCAACATCCATGATTGAAATATCATTTTCACCCAAAAGATAATTTTCTTTATCACACCCTAATAAAAACAATCTTTCAATAGATATCGAAAGATTAACTTGTTTGAACGAAAGCGAAGTTTTTGTAATTCGATTATTGTTGCTTTTTGGGTCAAGTAGTTTTGATATTGGGCTGGACAACTTTTGAGCCACTGAGTCTTGAACACCTATTAGAAGGTATAAGTAATGATCGAAACTGCTTTTTTGATAAATTGAACTTTCTAAATCACTTGCACCTTTAAACTTATTTTGGCCTAAAAAAACTAATTCCTTTAGAAGATTTAATTTATATGTAATCAATTCAGACGGAGACATATCAGCAAAAAACTCATAATGTGCAAGTGAATAACCAAATCTTGAAAGTAAATGATCCAAGATTTTATTTCGCCTAGTTAAAAATGAGGCCTTATCCTCAATGCTATTTTGAACCATGGATTCAAGCGACGCTTTGTTTTCCTCTAGATAAACCCGCCATTGCTTTCTGAGATGATTTTCGTCATTTAGATTTACATGTTTTTGAAGGTACTGGTCCAAAAAAGGTTTGTAGCAATAGTGAACACCTGGAAAAGAATCTAGAAGCTGAACAGGGTTTGTAATCTCAATGTTTTTTAAGGAGAATAAATCTTTCAATCCGTCGAGTTTGGAAAAGTAATTTGCCAAAATTTGATCGAAAAAAAATAGAAATGTTCTGAGTTGAGATACTTGAGCAATCTCTTTTTCACCTCCCCCATTGGGCAAACCATATTGCCCTACTCCATAAATAATTGGAAAATCATTTAGAATGGAATTATAATTCTTCAAATCCTTTAACTCTCCCTTAATAGGCTCAATAGTGTTTTTTTTATGGGACTTTCCTTTTACAGAAAACAAAGGAACGTTACTTGAAAACAATTCATTTAAGAGTAAAGTATGAGATGTGTTTCCTTTATATGTTACTGTTAACTTTGTTTTATCATAATCTAATCGAGGTATACAACCCTCATTCACATCATAAAACCAATTATAGTTGTTTCTTGACTTATCGTAAAGTTGAATTTTCTTTATATGAGAAACCTCGTCTATATCCATTAAAAAATTTACCATATCTGAGATGTAAATATTTTTCCGGACACACTGGCCTCCTATTTCAGAATTTAGTATGAAACCATTATTTAGTAACGGTCCCGAAAAAACATCTTCAATAGGTACTTTATTTTTAATTAAATCATCTAACGTAGTGTAATTTGGTGAGGGCGAAAAGTAACGCTCAAGGGATGAAACAATTTGGAAAATAAAATCTGATTGATTTACTTTTTTAGAAACCTCAATTGTTAAATCCAAGGAAACAGGATCCGTTTCAAAAAAAATAATTTTATCAATATTAAAACAAAGCATTCTGTTCGTTGCCAACTTTGTCTCAAGATTAAGTAATAGGTCTGATTTGAACTTTTCAGTTGCATTGATATCACTCAACTCAACATACATATCGAATAAACCGTGAAACTCAGGAAGCCTCTTTGACTTAACTATCTCTATGTTATTGATTCCATCTACATCCAAGAATATTTTTACAAAATCATTGTATGTAATAGCGCCACTTGAGAGTATATCATGAGGATTAAAAAGTGTATCGCTATCAGACTTTGATGTTAGTGATTCAGCAAATAAATCTTTTATATCATATCCAGATCTAAAACCTAATTCTGTGAAGGCAAAACAAAGAATTTCAAGTATTGTAATTCCTGGATCATGTATATTATAATCTGTCCACTTCTTTCCCGATAATTCTTGAATGGATTCAATACCCGATTGTTTCAGGAAATTAACATCTAAGATGTCTTCCGTGCTTTTCGCAGTAGTTATCGTAATAGGCTCATTTTTTGCCATGTAATAATTTTAATGCGATTACTCAGTCCCTTTATTATTGCTCTGCGCATTTGCTTGGACATGTATTTTTTCAATGACTTTATATACATCCTTAAATGGAAGGCATCCAAGTCCTTCGATTAGAGTATTTGCTTCATCCTGAGTAAAAACAAGGGTTATTAAATCCTTTTCAATATCATTTCCAGAGTCCATTTATATCAATTTTGATATGTTATATCTGATGAAAATACCATCCCCGTAATTTTTCTTGGATTTAATTTGAAGTTGGTAATTAAAATAAGAGCCTGTCCATCTCAAACTCAATTTATTTCGAAATGTCCCATATCGCCCAGATGTAGTAGTTATCGCAGGTTTTGATTTCCCATAAGTGGCAACGGCAATTGCATGAATAACAGCATGAGCTCCCTTTTTACCTGTACTAGCAACTAATTCAAAAACATTGTATTCATTTAGCTCCGATAATACATCGTGCCATTGACCATCCGCTGGAACTTCTCCATAAGCAAATAGTCCAATCCTCCCCTGAGAGGATATAGTTCCATTTACGTCTAATTTAGTTTTTGGTTTTGTGTTTCCAATTCCCACATTACCACCTTTCTCTATAAACAAACGACTGCCTCCATTTGGTTCACCTATATTGAAACCTTCATTTCCATCTTCTGCTCTTTGATTTATATACCAATTTGGATTTAAATCTTTGACATTATCAAAAAAAGACATCAACTCACTATTCACGCCATCTGAAATGATTTTCAACCCCTCACCCTTACTCCTAGTAATACCGTCATCAATTTTATTCAATGATGAATCCAATAATTCATGGAAATCGCTTTCTCTAGGTATCTTCCCTTTGAGAAATAGGTTTTTCAAACTAGCTCTACTCTTCTCAGCCATTCTTATATATTTAGATGTATTGTAAAATTAGACTTTTCTGTGATTTTTTCCTCTTTATAATCTAATACCTTGTAATTTGTACCTATAGTCATAGAACTTATACCCTGCTTCACTTCTTCTTCAGGAGAATCCACAACATAATCCGTCCCAACCATCATTTCATTAATGCCGCCCGAATCACTTACAAACTTATCATCATAGGTTGATATTTGGTGATAATCATCAGTCATTAAAATGGATATATCAGTTGTAGGAATTATTTCCAAACTATTTCGTTTTGCCTCATTTTGGTTTATGATAACATCGTCAACCAGGTGAAATACTGAAAAGTTCACAACATGATCAATATAATCTTGTTTCTCAATAGTATTTAAGATATGTGTACTTTGAATAACTTCGCTAAATTCAATTTGATCACCTTTCCTAAATAAAAACGGACTAATGAAGCTACTAATATCCGAATTTAATTTTTTAATATAATAATTTGGATCATAGCCCTCTCGAAACTTCACATTAAATTTAGTTCTGACTTTTTCATATATTGGATTAATGACACTAACCTTAACACCGATAGGTGCTTTTAAGGAAAGATACATTTCCATTTCTCTCAACTCAATTGTCGAAAATTTACCAACAAACTTCCCCCCTGAATGCCTGGAAATAGATGGAACTACGGAAATCAAAACATTCCCGGGTGCCAACTGGAAACTTGCATCTCGATTGGCTAGACACTTACATTTATATATTTGCGAGAATCTAGCAAGGATTAATTGCTCAAAATTCCTCTCAGTTACGGCTCTATCCTTGTGATGAAGTCTTTCACTCACTCGCATAAAATAATTTAATTCTGATTCTTTTAATGCTCCACCCAAAGAAGGATATTTCTGTTCTATGGAGATTACGCCATCAACATCGTCCTGAAAACTATTAATTTGGTCTTTTTCAATATTTGCAACATCGAGCATATTTTGATTAAGACAATATACCTTTGCCGAATTAGGTATAATATCTTCTATAAAATCAATAAAGCTATGACCATCGCCACTCTCACATCGAAGCCAACGCGAATTATCAGATAAAAGATTGTTTGAAGTTGAAAATACAGGTGGGAAATTGAATTCAATTATACCATTCTGCTTAAATCCGGCAGTTGTATCTTGTATTATGTTTTCTGCGTTTAACTCTTCCCATGTGATTCCATTAAACAAACTCCATTTTAAATTAAAGTCATCAACCAAAATGTCATTTACTGAGTCCGTGAACTTAAATAAAAAGTTAATGTAGTTGGTGTTTTCCATGTTCGATAAACCTATTAAAATAGAAGTCCCACTATTAACATCGGGGAACAAAGGTTTTGAAACACTAATCTCTTGACTACCAAAAGGATATATTTGCTCTAATGAATATTTCGACTCATTTGTGTGGTCATAAGTCATCTTACTTTTAACCTCTAGACTTAAAGATTTAACAACCGGAGTAAACGGTTCATTGGGATAATCGGTATACTTTTTAGCTTTTGCATTTTTTGCAGCAACCATACGGGTTACTTCAGGGTATTCCCCGTGACCAAAAGCAATTAAAGGGAAGCAAAGTTCTAGTTTTAAAAAACCTGCAATGGAACTAGAGTTATATTCGAAATTTCGTGCCTCATATACAATAGGCTCATCAATTTCTAACTCCTTAATATTAACCTCTGTCATCCGTCTTATACTAGACAGAGCATCATTATCATCTTTAGAAGCAGTTTCGAATAAATCTAAAACTTGTTTGTCCTCATCTGGCAGCCAGCGCTTGTCTCTTAAAGAACTGATTTTGACTTTAAATGTATCATTACCTTCAATATCCGGATAATGTTCATAATATTCATGAAATCCCCCTTCTAAAAGAGGTAATCCGTGCCATTCAATATTTAATTTAAGTTCGGATATTGGATACAAAAATATTGACGGATGTCCAATGTATAGAGCGTTTCCAATTATGGGCTGGGACCCAAAAGGTTCAAATGTACCATTTGCATCTATTTCTCCGTCATCATTACTTAAAACAAGTTGTTTAATGTCTAAAAGTTCTGTTTCAACCTCGATTTTACTTAATTTCAAAATTCTAAGTAGAAATAATAAATCGCTTTTAATTGGATTCAATAAGAATTGAAATTGTGGAAATCCCTCCGTATCAGAATCGAATCCATCACTTCCAAATAAATTTGTAATCGGAGGTTTTGTAACATCGATAAACGTATCAATAATAATTGTAGGTTGAAAATATCCTGAATTATCTTGAAGAAATGATGCGTCTACAGATTCATTCGATAAATGAACCCAATCCTCTACACTAGAATATTTAACGTTAAATGTATCATCAAGAACATTTTGCATTGTAACATCTTTGTCCTTGTGAATATCAATTAAATCTTCTAGATGATAAATAAAACTTGAAAAAGATTCTTCGGTAAAACAAAATTTAAACTTAATTTTTCTGTGACCTTCTATATTTTTTAAAAACTCAGCACCAAAGGAAAAACCAAATGAATTGTTATCATCAATATCCTTTTGAGCTTGCGATAGTGAATAAATCTCAGGTTTCACATATGACTGAATAATGCCGGTATGAACACTTAACGGATTACCCATTTCCATTACAACAATTCTATTGATTTCAGCTTGTGAAACCAACACTTCGTTTTTCAGCCCATATAATATATCTTCTCCTAGATCTGACACACTTCCTTTTAAAATATTATCAGGACGTAAAACAAGGTGTGATAGACCTTCTTCTATTTTAAAGCTTACATAAACCTCATGCGGTGTACAACCATCCATTTTTAAACCCAGGACTTCATTGTAATAATGCAACAAATGCCGACCCGTAATATTATTCAATTCATCAGAGGCATGCTTGTATATTCTATGAAATGTTATTAATAAAGCAGTATAGGGGTTTACCTGTCCATTCTTCAAAACATTATTTCGAAAGAATTCTTTTGAAGTCTTTTGAATTAGTTTAAGTGAGTTTAAATAAAATGAAAAAATTGATTCCAAATCATGGATAGTAGGTTTTAAAATCTTTTCTGGTTGCTCTTCTACTAACCAATAGTCAGAAAATTCACCCCTATAATCATCCGTTTTCGACTTTGAATCAAAACTTGATATTGCTATAAGCTTTGCTAAAATACGCGAGAGATTATTTTTGACGATTAGTTGTATTTCACTCTTGTATTCGGCTGATGACGAAAGCTGAACAATGTTATGTTCAATATCAATTAAAGATTTAACTAATTCATCTGAATAATGAGATATTTCAGCAGACAATTTTTTATCACTTCTGATACTATTGAAAGATCGCATCTTTTCAAAATATCTTGAACGAATTAATTCAATATTTAATGATGATAATCGAATCAATGCAAAAGTAGGATCCCTTTTAAAAAACAGTGACCAATCACCCACCAATTTATTGGAGTCATCGAAAAAGGAAATCTTGGAAGATATTTCAGAAATAAAAGCTACAAACTTTTCCAAATCAAACTCATCAATACTGAAATAACCAGGCTCAAGCTGCTCTGAAACTCTCTCAAACTGAGACAATCCCTGATTTTTATATATATTATTATTAATTTCTAAATCGTACATAACTATAAATCAGTTGCTTCTTGAATGTAGTATGGAAAAACCATATTTGTCCTTGTATTCGTTGTTCGAATAATGTACATAATATGAATGAAAACAATTCCATTATCAATTGATAATTCAAAGTCGATACTATCAATATCAATTCTTGGTTCAAATTGGATTATGGCAGACTCTATTTTTCGAGTTACTTTAGATTCTATGGATGGAGATATATTTTCAAAAGATAACGATGATAAATCACAACCATATTCAGGATGCAAATGCCTTTCTCCTGGAATAGTACCAAGAAGGATCTCTAAACTTTCGTGAATATCTTTATTGCCTGTGCTCATTTCTACAGAAGCAAAAAGATTATTAAACTTAGGTGGGAAACTCCACCCCGTCCCTAAAAAATCTAAATTATCATCTTCCATTACCCTCCTAATTTAACAGTCATACAACCTGGTGATGTAATTGAAATTGATCCACCTAGTGAACAAGTCAACTTGCAACTTTTATTCAATGCAGGCTTTCCTGCTATCAGAACTTTTGAGCTGCCAGGAGACCAAGGTGCTGGAGTTACAGGTGTGCAAGGAGCAGGTGTCTTTACACCAAGTGCAGCCGATGTCGCGGCTATAACCGCAGGATTACTCATAGAATTACACATAGCAAATGGAGCAATATTTGCACCCATTATATTGTCCATAATTGTTGCCGCAGGCATGTTAGTAGCCATTACCTTGACAACAGGTAACACAGTTAATGGTGCAGGAGCAACACCCATTGAACATGTCAATAATGCACCTGTAGTAACTTGTTCTGGCATATTAATTAATTTTTACAACTGACCCCTTAATTGAAGCAATTCCGTTAGACTTCAAATGTACACCGCCAGCTCCTTGAGCAACTAATTTACCTTTGGCCTTATTGGTTACATCCATCCCTTCAATCAATATTTTACTTTTTGCTTTAATATTTAAATTTTTTGCAGCGTTTAAGGTAATATCTCCTTTTGAATCGATTGTAATGCCTTTTTTTTGCATTTTAATCGAATTTTTATTTTCATCAGTAACGCTGATGATCTTTTTTTTGTCATCAATCAAAATAGAATTCCCGCCTGGAGTTTCAATTTGAACAGACTTATCCTTGTCATTTATGATGAATTTAACTTTACTCCTAGTTATAATGCCCTTTTCTGGATTTTTTGGGTCCGGCTTTATTGGAGGCGCATTTTTTTTACTGTAAACAGAACCTAAAATGATCGGATGTCGTGGGTCATCGTTTAAAAAACCTACAATTACTTCATCATCCTTTTCTGGCCAGAAAACAACTCCTCTTTCATTACCTGCATCATCAAAAGCCAATCTGGCCCACAACTTCACTTTAGTCCCTCCAATTGGAAGTGATAGCTGAACTCTGTGCTGGTCATCACCATCAATTTTAAGTACTTTACCAATCTGTAATCCATGAACTGCAGAGACCAACCCACCTGCCTGCATAGAGTTTACATTAGGTTTCTCGATAAACCAAGGATTTGACAACCCAAATTGGATGTCTGTAAACCAACCCTGGTCATCATAAGAATGTTTTATAGCTGAAATATAAACCTTACCACTAAACTTTTCTCCTACTCCATCGATCTCAATAACTTGGCCTGTCATTAAATCATTATTTCCTGTGACCCTCAGTCTACCTTGAACTTTACTCAAACTTGCCTTTGTCAATTGCGCATGGCTCCATGAATCTAATTCGGCCTTCGAGATTTCAGCTCCATGAAACAATTCATAGGTTTTAGGCGCAATCTTTTTACTCAAATCAGAAGATTTAACTCCTTTATTTTCGAGTTGCTTGAAAGTCGAAGGTTTGCCAATACTTGATAATATTTTTTGTTTTTCTGAATCCCATGAATGACTTTCAACCTTAGATAATTGATTCTGAGCATTAAACTCAGATTCGAACTCAATAATATCCATACCAAATGTAAATTTTGCAGACGGCGCACCTGATATTTTAGGGTCCTCAATATTTACTTCATCAGTATTAAACACAACAACTTTAGAATTAGCCTCGCATCTGGTTAACATTAGGTCCCAATCTGTAATATCATATTGTAAGAAGGAATCATGTTTAACAAAAGACCCTTTTATTTTAGGAGCTGTAACTCCATTTACTTTAAAAAGCTCAGTAATGATTGCTTTATCGTCTTTCTTCTCGAAGTATTTTATCTTTCGTCCCGTAATCATTTTACACGAATCATGCTTACAATCTATTCGTAGATAAGTACCTCGAATATTCGAAAACTGAATACTATGCCCCACCATTATTCCAGAAAAAATAACCTTGTTTTTTCCTTTTCTACCCATAGATATCTTAACTGATTCTCCGGGATTCATAAAGCTTTCAGAGCTTAAATCAAAATTTTTCGTTGCGGGATCACCATCAATTAAATAAATAGTAGCGCTCGGGATTTTATTTACTTCAAAATGTGTATAAAGACTTATAAGAGGGGCACTTGACTTATATAACTGACTACCAATTTTAAGTTCATAAGATAAATAACCCGAAACGTCTTGTTTTGTTGCCATTAATCAAGATTTAATCGGTGGTATGATTAACTTCGTACCCGGTGGTAATTCTCTAAAACCATTTAGATTATTTGCTCGAGCCAACTCCAAGTATAATCCTGGAGAACCGTAAAACTTATTACTAATAGATGTTAGTGTTTCACCGTACTTAACAGAATAATGATGGGTAAGGTCAGGAGAACTTATCTTCAACTCGCTTTTCAATTTTTTTACAGATTTTTCCTCGGAAATTGTCAACTCCACAGTCGCTTGCCAGGGATGTCCCTTTCTATCAAATTGTTTGTACGTGTAGTTTAAATTGTCGCAACGACCAATAAAACTAATATCACCATAAGTGACTTCAAGAAAATTAGGTTCATGGATTTTGCCATCATAAGCGAAAGCCACATCATGCAAAAGCTTTATTTTATCTTTTACATACTTTTCTTCCAGTTTTTTCATACTGTTTTGACCTAAACTTGTCCCCCCCCCAATAGCCATAAAATCTTTTTCAATGGAGTCTAGATCGAATATTGGTTTTATAATTTCAAGATTTAAACTCAAGTTGGTTGACTCAGTGTGCTTAAACTTTCTCGATGCCGCTGGTAACCCCAAAGGACTTTCTTCATGAGAATCTGAATATTTATTACCATATTTAAATGGCATAGAAACAGGGACATATTCATTTCGCCATATGTTGGGAGGATCAGCCTTTGAGCTACACTCCGCATTTTTGAAACTTTCAATTACTATCTCTTCTCCTAACTTTTTCTTAATTTGTTTGGCTCCTTGAGCAGCCGCAACACCAGATTTTTTTAAAAACTTCTCCGCTTTTTCCTGAAACTCTTTTGCTTTATTTTCAGCCTCCTTTAAGCTCTTTGGTAACTTCATCGTTCCGTACTTTGTTTAAGTAAACGACTCATATTAGCATTACATTCAGCTAATATTTGTTTTTTAAAGGTACCCAATTTTTCATTCATCGCCTCACTGTCAGAGTCACTTGATTCATTATTTATTGGCTCTGAAGTTTCCGGACTATTGCTCGTAATCGTTGTTTTAATCAAAAGTTCTTTAATCTCAATTGGCATAAAAGAATATTATTTTAATGCGTTTTTTGCAGCCTTAATTGCCATTTCTGCAGCCTTTAAAGCTGTTTTGAGCGCAGATGACTCTTTGACTAAATCAATTCGTTTGTGAAACCAATATTTAAAAGTTAATTCCTCGACTAAAACCTCTGATTTCTGGGAATCAAAACCACTCGTTTGGATTTTTACAGGATAAGCATTAATAAATACCCAACAATATATCGGTAAATGATAATCATCTAAAGCAGTAACAATAATCGGAATGGGTATTTTCTTTTGAAGTATGACTTGTGCTTCAAGCCAATTGAGTAAATATGAACTTTTAAGAAGACCTCTCGAAAGAACCAGGTCTCCAAATTTATAGCCGTTAGGCATAAGTAACTTGTCTGGTCCACCAACCTTTACTTCTTCTAAACTTAACTCCATTTCTAACCCCGAAACAGATTGAAATCCCACATCTTTTATAAATAAACCGGGAATACCAAAATCCACCCTAAAATGAAAACTAGTTACAGGCTTACCAGCATGCAACGGACTTACGTCTTCTACAAGTTCTTTTACACCCGAAGGTAAAGCGTCTAGAGGATTTCTTATTTTTATCATAGATTAGTTTAAGACAACTATGCCCCGAACTAACGAGGCATAATCAATTAACTTATTTGCATCAAAAATCTATTCCACAAGCTCACAACCTTCATGAACAATTTCTATTGTCTCAATTGCAACCTCACTTGCATCTGATTTCATATCAGGAGCTGATACCTTTTTCGGCCAAGCATTGATCAATTTCCACGTCATTACCGGATTGTGCTCTTCATCAAGCAAACTGATAGTTACATCTTTTCGATCTGGAATGTGCATAGATACTTCCTTAAACCAATCGTGGAATTCAACATCATCTACAAAGACACCTTTTTTCAATGTAATGTCACTGAACTTTTGAAGACCAGACATTTTTTGTGTTGTAAAAATTTGAGAATTCCCATCTCTGTATTCTATAACGTCTGTTTCCATGTCTAATCCACTAACTTCAGAACAATTCATTATAGTACCTCCTAAATCAACTGAGAAATGAAAACCGGGTAGTGCATATTCGTTTTCTGCCATTTTGTATTTTTTATTTAATTAATTAATGAATTAAGATTCTTGTAGTTTGTGAGAGAATTTAAGAATAATGAATTCTGCTGGTCTAACGGCTGCCATTCCAATCTCAATATTCATTCTACCTTCTAAAATATCCACTGCAGACATTGTAGTTCCCAAACCAATGTTTACAAAGAATGCTGCGTCTGGACTTGCTCCTGCCAATGCTCCTGCTTGCCATAGGTTTGTTAAGTAATTCTCTATCATCGCCTTTACTCTAATCCATGTAGTGGCGTCATTCGGCTCAAATACGGCCCAATTTGTACTTAACTGAACTGATTTCTCAACCATATTAAAGAATCTGCGAACGGAAACATATCTCCATTCATTGTCATTACCAGCTAATGTCCGTGCACCCCAAACTAAAGTTCCTTTGCCTGTAAATGGTCTGATTGCATTGATAGATTTACCTGCAGTTACATCGACATTTAAATCTTCTTGCTGCTTATTATCAATTTTCAGCCATGGACCAGCAGTTGATGATAAACTCACGTTTGCTGGAGCTTTCCAAACACCACGATTAGAATCAACTTGTGCATAGATACCTGCTATTGATCCTGAAGGAGGAAGTAAAGCTGCCATTTTTTGAACCTCATTCACAATACTTTTGTATAACGCGTTCGTGTCATAAACTGCTTTGTCTAGGTTCTCTTTTATAGCCATTGTATCTGCTCTCATAACTAATAGAACGTCAACTATTTCATCAAACAATGATTTCAATGCGTTTGAACCACGTTTCTGTTTTGATGCATCATCCATTCCCGCATAAAGATCAGCGGCAGTTAATTCGTATGTCGAAAAATCTGAATCCACATCTACAACACCTAGTCCAAGACTAGTATCTAATCCTCCTAAAGTCCTACAAATATTAGCAAGGGCTGAACTAGAATTAGTTTTTAATTTCATTTCGTTTTCAATCAACGAGTTCTTCAACCCAGATGATTTAAAATCAATAATTTTTTGGGCTAAGTCTTTAATAATTGAAGCATAATGTGAAAGTTCCTCTGACGAACCAACAATACTCTCATCTACTTTGTGAAAACTCTCACTTAAGGATTTTTCTGATTCTAAAGGATTAGAAACAAAAGCACTTACAGAGTCTAAGTCAACTAAAGCCGACTTCACATCATTTATTACTGAAGGGTCAGAAACAATATCAGAAATATTAACCTCAGTTCCATCAGCATCTGACAACTTGATGTCCTCAAATCCGAAATCTGAAGAAAGTGTAGACTGAATCCATGGATAATATGCAGCTCCATATTTTAAGAAATTGATACCTATACCATTTCTAAAATCGAGAACAACATCTTCATCTGCACGATCCATATGTCCATTAAATACATCTAAAACAGCTACTCTATCTTGGAGATTATTGCACTGAGCTAACATTGCCTGCTGTAGTGAATATGCCTGGTCTGCTTTTTCAATTAACATAGCATCGGGACAAACTAAAATTGTTGGATGGTCCTCTTTTTCCAAAGTAGTTAATCCCTTAGAGAGAGCGTCAAACGTAACACCATCATCATAACTACCAACGGAAACAATATAACATTCACCGCCACCATTAGCAAAAAACATGCGAATACTGTCGTACAAATAAAATCTGTTTTGAAAGTCAACCGAGTCAACACTATTTGATTTATCTAGCTTTACGGTTATATTACCAAAAGAAGCAGCACCGCCAAACATTTGATGGTAATCCAAAAGAGAGGTTATGTGTTTGGGAGAATTCAATAAAGATTTTCCATTTCGAGACGCTTTTTCTGTGTAGCCTATAAAGGCTGGGACAGCAGTCGGAACTTGTCCCACTGATGGTGGTAGAGTTGAAATCTCCTCTACATATACTCCGGGTGTTTTGTAATCGGCCATGTGACTTTGTTAATTATTTGATTTTAATAAATTGGATAGTAAACATAATTATATTTTTTAGATTGTAATGTATGAAACCAACACTAAATTGTTATTATTTTTCGAAACCCTTTCAATTTTATTCAAAGAGGGTGCTCCAATGTTCGTTTTTATCTTTTCACCATTTTGCTCAACAAAGAAATTATAATTATATCTATCGTGAAGCGGAACTTCTTCTTTAGAAAGAAAATGATGCTCTTTAGACTCCATTTCTAATAATTCTTTGTCAAATTCAATTAATCCTTGTTCCTCCTTAAACATCACACTTGACTCTAAAGTCGCATATTTCGATATTAAAACAAACTTCCATTGAATGGACCTATTTTGAAATCGCAACTTGAATTTTTGATTTAAAGTTGAATTTATATTCATTAATAAAAATCCATCAAAATTATCATCATCCCCATTCCAAATAAAGGTTTCAGACTGACCTTGATCATCAGACAAGCTATAAGTTCCATGCATCTCAGGAAGCACAACTATATTTGACATTTTATCGACCATAAAAGACTCTTGACTCTCAAGTAATTCATGTTTAAAAACCATTTTCGTCGTCTTGGTTGACTTAAAATTATTTAGAGGAATACCTCCTTTCACAAATGGCAACATTTGCGGTGAATAGTTTTCAAAATCATTCTTGTTTTTATCTAGTAACAAACAAAATTTAAAATCTTTAACAGGAGCATATTCCATTTTAGTTTTTGTCTGAAATAAAGGATCTGAAACCTTAATGGCAAATTCTAACACCACCCCCTCATCCAGATTGATAATCGGACGCCATAAACCATTCTCTTCTCGGCCTTGCTGTAGAATTATAAACTCATGGTTTTTTGTTTTAAAAAGTAGCTTGTAATTTTTTAAAAACCGACTTGTTCTTTTATTTGGCTTAACATTAAAATAATCAGAATTGTTAATCGTATGATAGTTGTGCTTAACGGACAATGAAGTTAAAATCTTATACTTTTCCTGCATGAATAA
>MDSY01020561.1_pt1 | contig 20197 bp, 16 predicted proteins | sample 811131 | NCBI WGS metagenome assembly MDSY01 (sample SAMN05326643, study PRJNA326480) | marine metagenome | isolation source: seawater | place: Atlantic Ocean: South West | collected 2010
CTAAATTGGGTTTAAGTGTAGTAAATTCATAATCTGCGATTTTAGGCTTGGCAGAAGTTAAAGCCGCTAAAAGGGTTGATTTTCCCACATTTGGAAAACCCACCAAACCTACATCAGCTAGTACTTTTAACTCAAGAGTTATTTGAGAACCAATGCCTTCAATTCCTGGCTGAGCATAACGTGGGGTTTGACGTGTAGAGGATTTAAAATGCCAATTCCCAAGGCCTCCAAGACCACCCTTGAGTATTATTTCTTCTTGATCCTTATCTGTAATTTCGAATAATACATCATTGGTTTGAGTGTCTCTAATCATTGTGCCTAGGGGAACCTCAATGAATATATCTTCTCCTTGGTTTCCACTACTTCGGTTTTTGCTGCCATCTCCTCCATGACCTGCAGAAAAATTTTTTTTGAATTTAAAAGAATATAAGGTCCATAATTGCTTGTTAGCTTTTATTATTACATGACCACCTCTACCACCATCTCCACCGTCAGGACCACCCTTTGTAATAAATTTCTCTCGGTGCAAGTGTATGGAGCCTTTTCCTCCATTTCCTGAAGTTACAAAAAGTTTCACGTAATCAACAAAATTGCCTTCAGTCATTCCGTTTTATAAACTATCTATAAGCTTTGTAAGACGTTCTGTAATTTGATCAATAGTCCCAATACCATTTACGCTATAAAATTTATTTTGATTTTTATAATAAGCTTTTAGAGGAGAGGTTTTTTTATTGTATTCTTGAAAACGATTACGTATTTTTACTTGATCTTGATCATCAATTCTACCACTAGACTTTCCTCTCTCTAGAAGACGTTTAACCAATTCGTTATCGTCGGCCTCTAAAGCTAACATAAAATTGATCTTCATATCTTTTCTAGTTAAAAAAACATCTAAAGATTTAGCTTGAGATTTCGTTCTTGGAAACCCATCAAAAATAAAGCCTTGGGCTTGAGGGTTTTTATCTACCTCTGCCTCAAGCATATCAATTGTAACCTGATCAGGAACCAAATTGCCTTTATCCATGTGTGATTTTGCGAGAATTCCAAGTATAGTTTTTTTTGTTATGTTATTTCGAAATAAGTCTCCAGTTGAAATGTGAACCAAATTATATTTAATTTTTAGAAATGCTGCTTGAGTTCCTTTTCCTGCGCCAGGTTTTCCAAATAAAACAAGATTAATCATTATCAAATTTTGTTTAAAGATACCCATTTTAGGTGGCTTTTTTCCTTTCCAAAAAACTTATCCGTATTTTTGCTGAAAGTAAATGATGAGATTTTTTTCTGGACAAAATACAATTGGAATACTAGGAGGCGGACAATTAGGCAAAATGCTCCTTAACATAACTCGCCAATGGGATATTCGAACAAAGGTTATGGATCCTAGTGATCAATCGCCATGTAAAATCAACTGTAATCAATTCGTGCAGGCAGACCTTATGGATTATGATGCAGTAATTAAATTCGGTGAAGATTTAGATATTTTAACAATTGAAATTGAAAATGTTAATACTGACGCTTTATTTGTTCTTGAAAAGCAAGGAGTAAAAGTTTATCCCCAAGCTGCAGTTCTTAAAATTATCCAAAATAAATGTCGCCAAAAAGAATTTTACATAAAGAATAAAATTCCTACTGCATCTTATCAGTTTTTTAAATCCTTAGAGCTTTTAAAAGATTCTGTAGCTAGAGGATTTGTCTCATTTCCATTTGTTTGGAAATCTGAATCTATGGGTTACGATGGTTATGGTGTTGAAATTATTCGGTCAAATCAAGATTTAGAAAATATCAATGAAGGTGCGTGTATGGCAGAAGAACTGGTTCCTATTGATAAAGAATTAGGAATTATTGTTTGCAGAAGTCCTAAGGGTGAGACGCAGAGTTACCCTTGTGTGGAAATGGAATTCCACCCTGAAGCTAATCAGGTTGAATACGTTTTGAGCCCTGCACAAATTTCAAAATCCATAGCTGAAAAAGCTGAAAAAGTAGCATTATCAGTATCAAAAGCTTTTAAACATGTTGGCCTATTGGCTGTAGAGTTATTTTTAACTAAAGAAGGTGAAATATTGGTAAACGAAGTTGCTCCACGACCACATAATAGCGGTCACTACAGTATCGAGGCTTCATATACTTCACAATTTGAACAGCATATTAGAGCTATTATGAATCTTCCCCTAGGAAGGACAGAAAATAAAGTTGCAGGGGTGATGGTCAATCTTGTTGGAAAAGAAGGATACACTGGGCCTGTTCATTATAAAAATATTGAACATATTTTAGCAATTGAAGGCGTAAAACCCCATATTTACGGAAAAAAAGAAACTCGTCCATTTAGGAAAATGGGACACATTACCATTATAAATAAAGATTTAGATTTGGCAAGAAAAATTGCAGAAGAAGTAAAAGAAACTATAGAAGTAATTTCAAAATAATATGGTACAAATAGGAATAATTATGGGAAGTAAATCAGACCTTCCCGTTATGAAAGAAGCAGTTGAAATTTTAGATACTCTAGGAATAACTTCTGAAGTAGATATAGTATCTGCACACCGAACCCCAGAAAAAATGATGTCATACGGAGCTCAAGCACATACTCGGGGCATTAAAGTTATAATTGCAGGCGCAGGCGGGGCAGCTCATCTTCCTGGCATGATTGCTTCCTTGAGTCCTCTTCCAGTTATCGGTGTTCCAATAAAATCTAGTAATTCTATCGATGGTTGGGATTCAATACTCTCGATTTTACAAATGCCTGGCGGGGTTCCTGTGGCAACGGTAGCATTAAATGGAGCTAAAAATGCTGGAATTATAGCTGCTCAAATTTTAGGTGTTCAAAATGAAAAAATTATGAAAAAAATCATAGACTATAAAAACACTCTTAAAGAAAAAGTTATTCTAAGTAGTGAGCAGTTAAAAAAATAAAATATTGAGCAATCCACTTCTTGCTGCATTTCAAACTGATTTTGAAGCAGCTCCATTTTCCAAAATAAAAATAGAACAGTTTACACCAGCCATAAAAGAAGCTATTAAAGCCGGATTGGATGAAATTGATGCTTTAATTACTCAAAAAGAAGCTCCAAGTTTTAAAAACACTATAGAAGCATTAGATAATTGCGGATCTCTTTTGGGGAGAAACACTTCCTTGCTATTTAACCTTAATAGTGCGGAAACTAGTGATAAGCTTCAAAAAGTAGTTCAAGATGTTGCACCTCTACTTACCAAATTTCAAAATGACATTCGCTTAAATGAAATATTATTTAAACGTATTCAATTTGTATATGAGAATGAAAACCGTAAAAAGTTGAGTGCTGAGCAAATCACACTTTTAGAAAAAGAATATAAAGGATTTGTTCGTAATGGTGCGTTGTTAGATGAGGCTTCAAAGAATGAGCTAAGGAATATAGATGTTCAGTTAGCTCAATTAAGTTTAAAATTTGGAGAAAATATATTAGCTGACACCCAGAATTATGAACTTTATATTGAAGATGAGAAACAACTAAAAGGGTTACCTGTCTCAGTAATTGAGATGGCAAAATCCAATGCAAAAAATAAAAACAAAAAAGGTTGGATTTTCACATTAGATTATCCTAGCTATGTTCCTTTAATTACATATGCTGAAGACAGAGAGCTACGAAAAAAAATATGTCTTGCATATTCAAAACGCGGCTTTCAAAAAAACGAAAATAACAATTCAAAAATTATATTAGAAATTATAAACCAAAGACAAAAGCGCTCAATACTATTGGGCTATGATTCCCATGCAGATTTTGTTTTGGAGGAACGTATGGCCAAATCAGTTAAAAATGTTAATGACTTTTTAGATAATTTAACTAAAAAAGCTAAACCCGCTGCAAAAATGGAATGGGAAGCAATGGAATTATTTGCAAAAAATAAATTAAATCTGAAAGATTTAGAAAAATGGGATTCTGCTTTTGTTTCTGAAAAATTAAAAGAAACTGAACTTCAATTAAATGAGCAAGAACTTAAACCCTATTTTCAATTAGATCAAGTGTTAAATGGATTATTTGAAATAGTAAAAAGACTTTATGGAATAAAGTTTAAAGAAAATACTGAACTAGACGTATATCACTCTGAGGTTAAGATTTTTGAGGTTTATAAAAATGATAAATTTTATGCATTACTATACACTGATTTTTTCCCTAGACCTGGAAAAAGGAGTGGCGCTTGGATGACCAGCTATAGATCTCAAAAAAAAGATCAACGTCCTCATATTTCAATTGTATGTAATTTTTCAAGACCTACAATTACTCAACCTTCTCTTTTAACTTTTCAAGAAGTTAAGACTTTATTTCATGAGTTTGGACATGCCCTTCACGGAATATTAGCAAATACTAATTACAATGCATTAAGTGGAACAAATGTATATTGGGATTTTGTAGAGCTTCCAAGTCAAATAATGGAAAACTGGTGTTATGAATCTGAAGCTTTAAATCTTTTTGCAAAACATTATCAAACTAAAGAGTTCATCCCCGAAAATTTAATTGAAAAAATTAAAAAAGCAGCTCATTTTCAACAAGGGCTTCAAACTTTAAGGCAATTGAGCTTTAGTTATCTTGACATGTCTTATCACAATACAAGCGCTACTAAAATAAAAGATATAAAACTACACGAAAAGGCACAAGTCGAAAATCTACATTTCACCAAAGACATTCCAGAAAGCTGCATGAGTACCAGCTTTTCTCATATTTTCCAAGGAGGTTATGCTGCAGGATATTATAGTTACAAGTGGGCAGAAGTTTTAGATGCAGACGCATTTGAATTATTTATTGAAAAAGGAGTTTTTGATTCTAAGACCGCTTCTAGTTTTTTTAATAATATACTTTCTAAGGGTGGAACTGAGCATCCGATGGTTTTATATAAAAAGTTTAGAGGCAAAGAACCTGATACATCTGCTTTACTTCGAAGAGCAGGATTGAATTAATTCAAATGCATTTATTTAAGAAAAACTACCAAGATGAAAAACCTCCTTTTAAGTCATATATTTTTTTAAATCCTAGAGATTTAAATACTTTTGAAGCTTCATAACTTCTACCTCCCATTGCGCAATAAAGAAGAACAGGCTTACTTTTATCTAATTTTGAAATTTGGTTAATAAAATCAAATGAATTATAATCGATATTTTGAGCTTCTTTGATAAAACCATTATTATATTCCTCAGAAGTTCTAACGTCTATTAATTGAACATCTTGATTCATCAAATCTTGAAATTCATGTTTTTCCAAGATTTGAATCTTAGGCTGTTGATCAACACAGGCAACAAATAAGATTATTAAAAATAACTTTTCCATTATGATGTTTTTATATATTGGTTACTATAAAATTAAGTAAACAAGTAGAAACTTCCAACCCAAAAAACAGGAATAGACTCAACCCAAAAACTACATAAATATTTTGATTTATTTGGATAGGATAGTTTTAATAAAAAAGCGAGAACAATAAAGCTCAGAATAGAACTTAATGTTATAGGTGAAATAAATTCAAAACAAATTATAGTAAAAATAGAATTTACAACCAAAAGAACATACCCTAAAGCCTTAGATTTAGAAACTCCTAATTGTTGAGGTATCGTATTAAGGCATGTTGAATCGGAACTCAAATCTCGAATATCAAAAGGTAAGATTGCAACAAATATATAAATGCCTTGGATTAATACTAACTGTATAAATAATCTAATCTCAAAAATTGGGACAGATACGAAAGGAACACCTACAGTGATTAATATCCAAGTTAATACAACCAAATAGACTTTCCATCCTTTAGTATTTCTTAAATTACTAAAATCTTTATTGAGAGGGAAAGTGTAAAGTAATACTAAAATTCCTCCTATAAAAACTATAATTTGTGACAAGAATGTTAATTGAAAAAACAAGTAAAGACTTAATAATAAACACACAAATGATAGCAAGAAAATTATATAGGGAAAACCATGACTTCTAATCTCACAAATTATAGGAAAAAACTTGATGAAATTATAGGCAAATAAAGCACTACAAAAAATAAATATTAACATTGGTGTCGATAACTCATATTCACTCAATTTTACAGAAATTGAAGCCAATGAAACTACAGATAAAGCCACGTGAATACTCGATTTTATATAAAAATCTAAGAATTTTAATACTGCTTTTTTCACGTGTAAATATCTAAAGTTTCTTGTAGGCATCTAAATTTTTTATAAGTTATTTTTAAATCAAAAAAAGTAAACTAAAAAAATCAAAAGGAAAGTGTATTTTTAGGTTTTAAAAAATGCCTATGAGAACCGATATGTTTTTAGAAAGACATTTAGGACCAAATGAAGAAGAGATCAGAAAAATGTTGAATAAAATTGGAGCTTCTTCACTATCGGAATTACTTAAAGAAACCATTCCAGAGTCCATTAGATTAGAAAAACCATTAGAACTTCCGGAAGGAGTTAGTGAGCATGAATTCTCTAAACATATCCATTTAATTGGAAAAGAAAATAAAGTCTTTGATACTTTTATCGGATTGGGTTACCACAGATCTATATTACCAGCCGTAATTCAAAGAAATATATTAGAGAATCCTGGATGGTATACAGCATATACACCATATCAAGCTGAAATAGCGCAAGGAAGGCTAGAAGCTTTGTTTAATTTTCAAACAATGATTTGTGATTTAACGGGTATGGAACTTTCCAATGCTTCCCTTTTAGATGAAAGTACTTCAGCAGCCGAAGCTATGACAATGCTTTTTGGAGCTCGAACTAGAGAACAAAAAAATAACAAAGCATGTCAATTTTTTGTAGACGAAAATATCTTACCTCAGACACTATCTTTACTTAATACCCGTGCAAATCCTCTAGGAATTAATATTATTTCTGGAAATCCAGATGGTTTTAGTTATACTTCTAATTTCTTTGGTTCAATCTTTCAATATCCTGGTAAAAAAGGAAATATTCCAGATATAAATGTCTGGATCAATAACGCAAAAAAAGAAGGCGTATGTACAGTTGTTGCCGCCGATATTATGAGTTTAGTTGTTCTTGAAAGCCCAGGAAAATTTGGAGCCGATGTTGTTGTAGGTACAACTCAAAGATTTGGAATTCCATTGGGGTATGGAGGACCTCATGCAGCATTTTTTGCTACTCGAGAACGTTATAAGAGAAATATTCCTGGTCGAATTATTGGTCAAACTGTTGATTTAGATGGAAATTCTGCTCTAAGAATGGCATTACAAACAAGGGAACAACACATCAAAAGAGATCGCGCAACTTCAAATATATGTACTGCACAAGTTTTACTTGCTGTTATGGCAGGAATGTATGCAGTTTATCATGGTCCAAAAGGACTAATGTTTATTGCTGAAGAAATTCATAAAAACACATCTAAGTTAAATCAAAATCTAGAGTCCCTTGGATTTATTCAAAATAACTCTCACTTCTTTGATACTCTCCAAATTAACATTCAATCTGATTCAATAAGAAGTCTTGCTGAAGCAAGTGAAATTAACTTTTACTATCCAGATGAAAAAACCGTTTGTATTTCTTTAAATGAAACAACTTCTGAAAAAGATATTGAAAAAATCACTTCTATTTTTGAATCTTATGCGAAAAAAAATGCTCAAAAAAGTATTCCTCTCGTAAGTCATAATCTTCCAGAAAAGCTTTTGAGGAAAAGCTCTTTTCTTGAACATACTGTTTTTAATTCCTTTCATTCAGAAACTGCATTAATGCGATATATAAAGTCATTAGAAAGAAAAGATTTAGCATTAAATCATTCAATGATTTCTCTTGGCTCATGTACTATGAAATTAAATGCTGCTTCGGAAATGCTACCCCTCAGTGATCCAAATTGGGGAAATATACATCCATTTGTTCCTTTTAATCAAGCAGTTGGTTACAGGATTATTCTTTCAGAACTTATAAATCAACTCAATAAAATAACCGGTTTTGCTGCAACGTCTTTACAGCCCAATTCAGGAGCACAAGGAGAATATGCTGGGTTAATGGTAATCAGAGCCTATCACAATAATAATAATGAGTCTCGGCGAAACATTTGTTTGATTCCTGCTTCAGCTCACGGAACTAATCCTGCTTCAGCTGTTATGGCAGGTATGAAAGTTGTTGTTACGGGAACAGACACGAAAGGGAATATTGACTGGGACGATATTCATGAAAAAGCTTTACTTCATAAAGAGAATCTTGCAGCATTGATGATAACTTACCCAAGTACACATGGTGTTTTTGAAATTAAAATTAAAGAAATCACAAAACTTATTCATGATTGTGGTGGACAGGTTTACATGGATGGAGCCAACATGAATGCTCAAGTAGGTTTAACAAGTCCCGCTGCAATCGGCGCAGATGTTTGTCACCTCAACCTTCATAAAACTTTTGCCATACCCCATGGCGGAGGTGGACCAGGAGTAGGACCAATTTGTGTTGCTGCTCATTTATCACCCTTTTTACCTGGAAATCCTATAATAAATACCGGGGGATCAAGTGCAATTACTTCAATATCAGGAGCTCCTTTTGGTTCTGCTTTAGCTTGTTTGATCTCGTATGGATATATTAAAATGCTTGGAGGTTCAGGTTTAAAAAAGTCGACAGAAATAGCAATTTTGAATGCAAATTATATTCAGAAACGTCTTGAAGGTGCTTTTGATGTTCTTTACTCAGGAGAAAACGGACGATCAGCACATGAACTTATAATCGACTGTAGAAAATATAAAGAACAAGGTGTCGAAGTTGTAGATATTGCAAAACGATTGATGGATTACGGTTTTCATGCTCCGACAGTTTCTTTTCCAGTTGCAGGAACTATGATGATTGAACCAACAGAAAGTGAAAATATTAAAGAAATGGATCGCTTTTGTGAAGCAATGATATCCATTCGAATGGAAATCGATTCAGAGAATGAAAATGATCTTGAATTACTTAAGAATGCACCACATACCTTAGGTATGATAACTGCTGATAATTGGGACTTCCCCTACTCGCGTCAAAAAGCTGCATTTCCATTAGAGTTTGTGTATGAAAATAAATTTTGGCCTACTGTGAGAAGAGTGGATGAAGCCTATGGAGATCGTAATTTAGTATGTAGCTGCAACCCTATAGAATCCTATGTAGATAGTTGATTTTTAAGTTATTATTAATATTATCTCATAGATTTTTTGCTTGATTTAGTTCATTTAGACTTCGTATCACTTTTTATATAATTCAATGTTCAATTTAATATTAAATTACTTTTGAATTAACATATGAATATAAAAATCACTGGTACTGGAAGCAGTATTCCTAATAATACTGAACTCAATTCAGATTTTTCAAATCATTCTTTTTATGATGCTAATGGGAAGGTGATTGACAATTCAAATGAAGTTGTTATAGAGAAGTTCAAATCTATAACAGGTATTGAAAAACGCCGTTACATTAACGATGATCAAACTGTTGTTGATATAGCTATTGAAGCTGCAAAAAAAACAATTTTAGATGCCAAATTAGATCAAGAATCAATTGATTACATCATAGTCGCTCATAATGTTGGTGATATTACATTAAATTCAAACCAAGTAAACACATTGCCAAGCTTAGCTTCGAAAGTAAAAGCAGGACTTAATATAAAAAGCCCAGACTGTGTAGCTTATGATATTTTATTTGGATGTCCAGGATGGATTGAAGGTGTAATTCAAGCAACTGCTTTCATAAAAGCTGGAATGGCAAAAAAGTGTTTAGTTATAGGGGCAGACACGCTTTCTCGTGTATTAGACCAAAGTGATCGTGACTCAATGATATATGCCGATGGAGCAGGAGCATCAATGATTGAAGCTTCAAAAGGTAAAGGAGGAATTTTATCTCATAAAACTGTCACTTACACTGCCGAAGGCGAAGCAGATTTTATTTTTTACGGTCCCGCTAATGACATAGGAAAAGGAACTAAATATATAAAAATGCATGGTCGAAAAGTTTATGAATTCGCATTGAGTAAAGTCCCTTTAGCCCTAAAAAAATGCCTTGAAACTTCTGGTAAAAGTATCGAGGATGTTAAAAAAATATTTATTCACCAGGCTAACTTAAAGATGGATGATGCAATTATAAAACGTTTTTACAAACTCTACGGAAAAGCTATGCCAGAAAATATTTTACCTATGAATATTCAAGAATTTGGAAATAGTTCTGTAGCTACAGTTCCAACTTTATTTGATCTAGTTCTTAAGGAAAAATATGGTGGTCATGAACTTAAAAGTGGAGATATAATTCTATTTGCTTCGGTTGGTGCAGGAATGAATATTAATGCTATCACCTATATGGTTTAATGTTAGAATCTAAATTCTATATTTAAAAAAAGTCTTATTTACCTAAAATAGCTACCTTTGAAATGCATGAAATTTCTTTCAAACATCGGAAAATATTTCTTAATGATTCAAAGTGTTTTTGGAAAATTCACTAAATGGAAAATCCTCAAGCAACTAATTTTAAAAGATATTGATGTCTTAATCATAGGGTCTTTAGGAATTGTTTCATTTATTTCTTTTTTTGTAGGGGGTGTAGTTTCAATTCAAACAGCATTAAATCTTGAAAACCCTTTACTTCCAAAAAATTTGATTGGTTTTGCAACTCGCCAGTCGGTAATTTTAGAATTTGCACCTACATTCATATCAATAATTATGGCTGGAAAAGTAGGATCATATATAACTTCTAGTATTGGCACCATGAGAGTTACAGAACAAATTGATGCTTTAGAAGTTATGGGAATAAATACTTTCAATTATCTTATTTTTCCAAAAATTATTGCACTTTCTCTCTACCCCCTTATAATATGTACTTCAATGTTTTTAGGTGTTTTTGGAGGTTATATTGCATGTGTTTATGGTGGATTCTCGTCAAGTGTTGAATTTATTGAGGGAATTCAATTAGATTTTATTCCTTTTCATGTAACCTATGCCTTTATTAAAACCATATTTTTTTCTTTTATATTAGCTACTGTTCCTTCATTTCATGGTTATTTTATGACTGGTGGTGCCTTAGAAGTTGGTAAAGCAAGTACAGTTTCATTTGTATGGACTAGTGTTGTGATCATCTTACTTAATTATCTTATCACACAACTATTATTAACCTAAATGATAAAAGTTAAAAATATAATTAAAAGTTTTGACGGTTCACCCGTAATAAATGGGATATCAACAATCTTTGATAAAGGAAAAACTAATTTAATTATTGGTCAGAGTGGATCTGGAAAAACTGTTTTTCTTAAATGTCTTCTAGGACTTATTAAAATAGATTCAGGACATATTGAATTTGAGAACAAAGTTTTTAATACCATGAACACTAAAGAACGTTCAATTCTCCGACAAGAAATTGGGATGGTCTTCCAGGGAAGTGCTCTTTTTGATTCTATGACAGTAGAGGAAAACATAATGTTTCCTATGCATATGTTGACTAATAAAGAAGAAAGTGAAGTTCGTGATCGAGTTAATCTAGTAATTAATAGAGTAAATCTCATTAACGCCAATGAAAAATATCCAGATGAGATTTCGGGAGGAATGAAAAAAAGGGTTGCAATTGCTCGTGCTATTGTGATGAATCCTAAGTATTTATTTTGTGACGAGCCCAACTCGGGCTTAGACCCTAAAACAGCAATATTAATTGATAATTTAATCCAAGAAATTACAGAAGAATATAATATCACCACCGTAATTAATACCCACGATATGAACTCTGTCATGGAAATTGGTGAGAAAATAGTATTTCTTCAAAATGGAGGAAAAGCCTGGGAAGGAACTAAAGAAGATATTTTTAATACAGACAATAAAGCAGTTTCTAATTTTGTCTATTCATCAGATCTTTTCAAGAAAGTAAGAGAGATGTATCTTAAAACCTAAGAATAAATTGGTTTTACTTCTGATTGAGGACTAAAAAGATAAATTTTACCTGTAGATTTTTCTTTACATTCGAAAAGTGTCCTACGTTTTTTTAACTTAACAAAAACGCGATCATTTTCTAAGGCAAAATGTTTTCCGTCTTTCAATTGATATATTAATGTTTTGGAACTCGGAGGATCGTACTGCTTTAAAGCAATTATTAATTTAAAATCTCGATCTGTACTCGCTTTTGGATTTTTAATATGATTAGCTAATAACCCACAAATTGGCTCAGGGAAAATATCTGGATTTAAAAAAGGAATCAAAATCTCACGATAAATTGATTTCCACTCTAAGCCATGAGGTTTTATTCTATAAGGATATAACTGTGAAACTTTAAAGTGAGCTAACTCGTGGAGTAGAGTAATTAAAAAGCGATAAGGATTAGACGTATTATTAATTGTGATTAAAGAAGTTCCATTAATATATCGTCTAAAATCTCCATGTTTTGTGATTCTTTTTTTAGTAATCTTAATAGTAACATTAGAAGTCTGTAAAAGTTTTTCTATTTGAGATTTTGAACTTTCGGGAATTAAGGATAGTAAATGCTGCATTTTTCTTAAGGAGTAGAAGAGGAAATGGGTAGAATTTTTCCATTATAATACTTTTGTCCAGTAATGGCAAAATCTAGGACATAGGAGGCCATTTTTTTCGCAGAAAGTGGAGCTTTCAGTCCAGGAAAAGCCTCTTCTAACATTTCTGTTTGAACTGCACCTAAAGCTAATGCATTAAAAGAAGGTCCAGTTTCTTTATATTCCTCTGCTAATAATTCTGTTAAAATATTTACAGCACCTTTACTACTACTATAAGCAGATAAACCTGGAAATTTTACACTCCCGTCTATACCTCCCATACTACTAATATTAATAACATGACCTTTGGTTGAGATTTGAGGAAGAAGCATTCTAGTAATTGATGCTAAACCAAAAAGATTTACTTGATAAATAGCTTCAAACTCAGATTTAGTAGTGTCAGAAAAGGGTTTATTTAAAAAAGCGCCAGCATTATTTATTAAGGCATCAATAGTAACATCATTTTTTTTAAGCTCTAAAATAAAATTTGAAAGTAATATTTCATCAGTAATATCTATTGATATTGGATTAACAAAATTTGTTGAATCTAGATTTTTTGTATTTCTAGATAGTGCATAAACTTTATATTCTTTTTTTTCTGCAAGCTTTACTAATTCAAAACCTATCCCTCGGCTTGCTCCTGTAATTACAATAGTTTTTGACATGAATTAAATATAAATAAAATCAATATTATCTCCTAAAGAACCATAGTCAAGGGATTCTCTATATATTCCCGTAGTGTGTGAAGAAACTTAGCTCCCGTAGCTCCATCGACCACACGATGATCACTCGCTAATGTTAACTTCATAGTATTTCCTATAACAATATTTCCATTTTTTACCACAGGTTTTTGAATAATAGCTCCAACAGACAAAATAGCACCATTGGGTTGATTTATAATGGATGTAAATTCTTGAATGCCAAACATTCCTAAATTAGAAATAGTAAATGTACTTCCGTCCATTTCATCAGGTTTTAATTTTTTGTCACGTGCCCTCAAGGCAAAGTCCTTAACTGAAGCTCCAATTTGTGGAAGTGTTTGTTCGTTCGTAAACTTTACTACAGGTACAACTAATCCATCCTCAACTGCTACAGCTACGCCGACATGAACATGATGATAGTGAGTAATCTGATGATTCTCCCATTTAGAATTTACTTGAGGGTGTATTTTCAATGAAAGAGCTACAGCTTTTACAACAATATCATTAAAGGAAATTTTAGTATCAGGAATGGAATTATATTGATTTCTGAAAGCAATAGCATTATCCATATCAAATTCAACACTAAGGTAGTAATGCGGTGCAGAAAATTTTGATTCCGAAAGACGTTTAGCAATAGTCTTTCGCATTTGAGAATTTGCAATTTCAGTGATGGATTCTAATCCTTTTGGAATAGGAGGCTTACTGATTACTCCAGATAATTGTTGGAAATTATCAATATCTCTTTTAATAATTCTTCCTGAATCGCCAGAGCCTTCAATAGTTTTTAAATCTATTCCTTTTTCTATAGCTAATTTCTTGGCTAAAGGAGATGCTATAATGCGTTCATTTATAGATAAAACTTGCGGAGCACTATCAGTATTAATACTTTTAACTACCGGAGAAATATCACTTTGGGGGGGAACTGATTTATCTTCAGAAGACTTTATATCTTCTTTTATATTCCTTGAGTTAGAAATACTAGATAAAGATGAAAGGACTTTATCTACATCAGTTCCCTCTTTCCCTATAATTGCTAAAAGACTGTCTACGGAAGCAGATTGACCCTCGTTTAATCCAATATGCAATAATGTTCCCTGATGAAAGGATTCAAATTCCATAGTTGCTTTATCAGTCTCAATTTCAGCTAAAATATCACCTTCGATCACTTTATCTCCAACTTTTTTATTCCATTTAGCTACTGTACCCTCCTCCATTGTGTCACTTAGGCGAGGCATTGATATAATTTCTACACCTTCAGGAATAATTTTAACTTCGTTTAAATCATCAACTTCATTAGTGACTTCATTTTTCGTTTTCTCTATTGGAGTTTCTAATTTAGTTCCAGAAATTAGATCTGATATATCTTCACCTTTTTCCCCAATAATTGCTAAAAGAGTATCAACCGGTGCATTACCTCCTTCTTGGATACCTATATAAAGAAGTTTTCCTTCATTAAAAGATTCAAACTCCATTGTGGCCTTATCGGTTTCTATCTCTGCTAAAATATCTCCTTCATTTATTTGATCTCCGACTTTTTTAAACCATTTCACTACAGTTCCTTCTTCCATAGTATCACTCAACCGCGGCATGTTAATTATTTCTGCCATTTACTATAATTTGTGTTTTAAAAATGGGTAATCTTCTTGCTCATATACTGCATCATACATCAAACTTGGATCCGGGTAAGGTGAAGATTCAGCAAATTTTTCACATTCGGTTACACGTTCTTTTACAGATAAACCGATTTCATCAAGATGCTTTTGTGAAGCATATTTTTTTGATAAAATCACATCTTTGACTTGAGTAATTGGATCAATTTTTCGATATTCTGCAACTTCGTCTTTAGTTCTGTATTGTTGTGCATCTGACATAGAATGGCCACGATATCTGTAAGTATTCATTTCTATGAATGATGGTCCTCCTCCTTTTCTGGCTAGACTGATTGCCTTATCCATTGTTTTTGCAACAGCTGACGGATTCATACCGTCACAAGGCTCACATGGCATGTCATATCCCAATCCTAATTTCCAGATTTCTTGATGAGAAGCGGTTCTAGCAACAGAGGTGCCCATTGCATAACCATTATTTTCAACTACAAAAACAACTGGTAGTTGCCAAAGTGTTGCCAAATTTAAGGTTTCGTGAAGAGAGCCTTGACGTACAGCTCCATCACCCATAAAACATAAAGTAACATTATCACGCTCAAAATATTTATCTCCAAATGCCATACCTGCTCCAAGAGGAATTTGTCCGCCTACAATTCCATGACCTCCATGAAACTTATATTCCTTTGAAAAAATATGCATTGAACCACCAAGCCCTTGGGATGTACCAGTAGCTTTTCCGTATAATTCAGCCATCACTCTTTTGGGATCTACTCCCATCCCAATTGGTTGAACGTGATTTCTGTATGCTGTAATCATTCGGTCTTTACCAATTTCCATAGCATGAAGTGAACCTGCTAGGACAGCCTCTTGACCATTGTATAAATGTAAAAACCCTCGAACTTTCTGTTGGATATAGACTGCTGCTAGTTTATCTTCGAACTTTCTCCAAAAAAGCATGTTAGTATACCAATTCAGATATGTTTCTTTTGTTATTTTCTTCATAAAAACCTAATAACTATACCAATAATAGTCTTCAAAATTACTCATTTCTCTTCTAAATTCAAGTAATATTTAGCCTAATTCTTGGATACATTATAAACTATTTTCGCTACCATAATTTGTGGTTGATTGGGAAGAGAACTGATCAAGATTCATTGATAAAGATAATCGTATGGTGTTTTCCAATGGATTTCTAACCCTAGATGTTGAAAACAAATAAGAAATATCGATATCAATAAAATTCAAATTAAATCCAGCTCCCATGGTTAAGTAACGCCTTGAACCTTTTTCAATACTTTCATTAAAATAACCAGTTCTAATTAAGAAAGCCCCCTGAAAACTATACTCTATCCCCAATGCAATTGTTATTTCACTTAACTCTTCAGATAACCCATTGGGCGAATCAGTAAATGATTTAAAAATACCACTAATAAAGTCAACATCTGGTTGGTCATAACCTATTAAATTTTGACTTTCGTCATATATCGCAACTGGAGTAGGAACTAACAACTTACTAAATTCAGTATATAGACCAAGGCTATTATTTTCATCAATAAATAAATCTAAACCAGCACCAACTCTAAAATTAGTTGGAATAAAACTTTTTTGTTCACCTGAATCATAATTAAGCTTAGGTCCAATATTTGAAATATTCAAACCCGATCTAAAAACTGCTTTTTTAGAGCTTAAATCAAAAACTCCACTTTGATAAAAAGCTGCAATATCAACTCCTAATGAACTAGCTGATGAATTGTCTGAATTAGCAGCTATTTTAAGGTCAGAATAAATAAATCTGCCTGCTACAGCCATAGAAAATTCCGGACCTAACTTGAGAGAATAAGATAAATCAAGAGTTAACTCTGAAGGACGCTCCGTTCCTTGATCTATAATTGAGCCTCCAATAAAATCGTTAAATTGAATATCGCCTAAACTAAAATAACGTAAACTAGTTGCCCAAGAACTTCGATCATCAATCTTGTTATAATAATTAATATTTCCCAAAAAAATATCGTCAACTAATTTACTTAAGTATGGGGTATAACTTAATCCAAACCCTTTTTTATTAGATGAAAAAACATATTTAGCTGGATTCCAGTATTGAGAATAATTATCTACTGAGGTAGCAACACCTAAATCGCCCATGCCCGCTGCCCTAGCGTCAGAGGTTATCAACAAAAAAGGTACACCGGTTGTAATTACACGATTTGAATTTTGAGCAAAAGACAAGAGTGTGGCTAAAACAAAAATAATTGTGAAAAAAGTTATCGACCTCATGATTTGTTAATCTCCCATTTCAACGTTTTTTTTTACAAAATCTTATATCATAATTAAATATTTAAGTGTTTTAAGATTATTGAGCAATATTTGAGGAATACTAACGTTTTGTTAATACAAAATAAATTAAACCCGTGGATGCAATATCAGCTAAAACCTATTATTCGTATATTGCATTATGACTATTCAACTAATAACACACTATATGAAAGTGAGTAACTTAAAACTATTTTCAATCATATTCACTGGAATACTCATCTTTTCCGGCTGTGGAGGAGGAGGTAATGCGTCTCGTGGTACAGGCTGGGATATAAATTCTAAAAAAGGTGGATTCCAATACAATACAGATTTCGATGACCAAGAAACAGGGCCAGGTTTAGTGTTTATTGAAGGTGGTACTTTTACAAAAGGTCAAGTTCAAGACGATGTTATGAGGGATTGGAATAACTCACCCACCAAGCAGCATGTCATGTCATTTTACATTGATGAAACTGAAGTCACTAATATGATGTACATGGAGTACCTTGACTGGCTTGAATTTGTCTTTCCAACAAACGAAATTCGTTATCGACAAATTTATGAAGGAGCTCTGCCTGACACTCTTGTCTGGAGAAATCAATTAGGATATGTTGAAGAACTAACTACGAATTACTTACGCCATCCGGCCTATGCAGAATATCCAGTAGTTGGTGTAAATTGGCTTCAAGCGGTTCAATATGCTGAATGGAGAACCGACCGTGTCAATGAATTTATTTTAGAGAGAGAATCTTTTGTCCAAAAAGATGTACGCTACAATGAGGTTGGTACAAATAGTACATTTAATACACAAGCGTATTTGAAAAGACCTAAAACGACTTACGGAAATAAATTAGACACTTTAGCTGGTAAAAACTCGGAAGAAAAGAAAGGTGATTCAATAGTTAAAGTATATGCAGGTGTTGAAAAAGGAATTCTTCTTCCCTCATATAGACTTCCTACAGAAGCAGAATGGGAATATGCTGCTCTATCACTAGTTGGAGATCGAGAATATAATAATTATCGTGGAAAGAAAAAATATCCTTGGTCTGGTGAATATACTAGATCAAGTGATAGACGCACTGAAGGTGATCAACTAGCGAATTTTAAATTAGGGAAAGGAGATTACGGAGGAATTGCTGGATGGTCTGATGATGGAGCTGATATTACTATACAAGTAAAACAATACCCTCCAAACGATTTTGGTGTTTTCGATATGGCTGGAAATGTATCCGAATGGGTTTCTGACGTATATAGGCCCATTGTTGATGATGAAGCTAGTGATTTCAATTATTACCGAGGTAATATATATACAAAAACCTTAATAGGAGAAGACGGTAAAGCACAAATAGTGGCAGCTGATGAGCTTGTATTTGATACACTCCCAAATGGAAAAGTATTACTTAAACGCTTACCTGGTGAACTTAAGAAAATTGCCATTGATGAAAATGAAACTTTTTTGCGCCAAAATTTTTCAGAGAGTGATAATCGAAATTTTAGAGATGGAGATACTGAGTCTTCTCGTAATTTTGCAGCAGGAAAAAGAGATTTGGACGATAGTTCAAAACCTGAAACTACTCAAATGTATGACGCTCCTACCCCACCTAAAGTTGTAGATGGAATTCGAGAATATGATAAGAATTCTAAAAGAACTACTCTTATTACAGATGAGGTGCGTGTTTACAAAGGTGGTTCTTGGAAAGATCGTGCTTACTGGCTAGATCCTGCACAAAGAAGGTATTTACCCCAATATATAGCCACAGATTACATTGGTTTTAGGTGTGCTATGTCACGCCTAGGTTCTAAAAGTCAAGTCAAGAAGAGTGCTCGTCACAAAAGACGCGGTTAAAACTATAGAATCAAGCATCTTACTTAAGATGCTTTTTTTTTATCATGGAGATACAAAAACTTTATAGCATCTTTCTAAATTCAAAGGGAGTTTCAACTGACACCAGAACTCTTCAAAAAAGAACAATATTTTTTGCATTACGTGGACCTAATTTTGATGGAAACCAATATGCTAAAAATGCTTTTGAAAAAGGAGCTTCTTTTGTAGTTGTCGATAAACTTGAATCAATTGAATTGAATTCTCAAGTTATTTATGTAAAAAATACCCTTACAGTTCTTCAGGAATTAGCTACTCATCACAGAAAAATATTGAATATCCCAATTATTGCCATCACTGGAAGTAATGGCAAAACAACTACAAAAGAATTAATTCGTGAAGTCCTTTCTAAAAAATTTAATGTTCTGGCTACCAAAGGAAATTTTAATAATCATATTGGCGTTCCTTTGACACTTCTCAAATTAACCGAAAAACACGAAATTGGAATAATAGAGATGGGAGCTAATCATTTAAATGAAATACAATTACTAAGTAATATTTCACTTCCGAATTGGGGATATATTACAAATTTTGGAAAAGCTCATCTTGAAGGTTTTGGCAGCAAAGATGGGGTAATACAGGGAAAATCTGAATTATATAAACACCTTATTCTCAATAAAGGTCAAATTTTAATCAATGGAAATGATTCTGAACAAGTAAAGCAAACAAGAAACCAAAAAGTGATTCAATTTGGCAATCAGGAAATACATGATTTTAGAATAAATTTCACTTCAGAAAACAGGGAGATTCAACTTGAGTTCCAGGGTTTAAATTTCAGAAGTCCTCTTCACGGAGATTATAATTTGACCAATATTGCAGCATCAATTGCTTTTGGAGTAATCTTTAAGGTTAATTTAATTGATATTCAAAATGCTATTGCGGAATGTGAATCAGAAAATAATCGTTCTCAAAAGTTGAATATTGGTAATGTTGAATACGTTTTAGATGCTTACAATGCAAATCCAAGTAGTATGCAAGCTGCTTTGAAAGCTTTTTCAAAAAATAAATCTAATTCCAAAACAGTTATTTTAGGCGATATGCTAGAACTGGGAACCTACAGTAAAGAAGAACATGAAAACATTCTAAAGCTTTGTCTTGAATATAAATTCAATAATATTTTTACTATAGGGAATCATTTCAACTCTACATCAATTGAAGCAAATGAGATAATTAAATTTGAAAGAATGGAGATGTTTAAAATTTATTTAAAAAAGTATAGTGTTCTTTTAGATTATGTGCTGATAAAGGGTTCAC
>MDSY01035759.1_pt1 | contig 20193 bp, 22 predicted proteins | sample 811131 | NCBI WGS metagenome assembly MDSY01 (sample SAMN05326643, study PRJNA326480) | marine metagenome | isolation source: seawater | place: Atlantic Ocean: South West | collected 2010
AAAATGGTTGATGATTGCAGAGTACCTACAGGTAAAGCTGTACTAGGCAAACAACACTAGTAATAAAATATAAAAATTAAAGGGGCGAAATTTTCGCCCCTTTTTTTTTGTCTAAATCATGATATCTTAGATTTATGATACCTACTTGGATAATTTTTCTTGATTACATACTTGGTATGATTATGTGGACTCTAATTGGTCGAGCTTTTATGAATATTTTTCAAAGAGAAGATTCTACTTTTTTCTTTATGAGGGTTTTTGTAAAGTATACAAACCCGATAATAAATTTATTTAAATTTATTACGCCTAGTTTTTTATTTGGTGGTTTTATCGCATTATATGTAGCCTGGTTTTTTTACCTTTTTAGGTTTTATGCTATGCCTTATCTATTAGGCTATGATGTCTGGGGCATGCTTGCATTTCCCTTAGAAAGTGATTTTTCTAAACAACTTTACCGATTATTTTATTAACAAACTATTTTTTTGACATCATTAAAGTTTAAAATATACATATAAGTATGAGTTCATTAATTAAAATATCACCTTCTATTCTTTCTGCAGATTTTAGTAGGTTAGGTGAAGAAATAATTGCACTGGAAAAGGCAGGTGCTGACTATATTCACATTGATGTTATGGATGGTCATTTTGTTCCCAATATAACAATTGGACCGGAGGTCATTAAAAGATTAAGACCTATAACTAAGCTCACATTCGATGTTCATTTAATGATCGCTCCAGTAGATAACTTTGTTAAAGATTTTGCAAATGCAGGAGCTGATATTATTACTTTTCATCCTGAAGCGACAGAAAATATATTCGAGACTATCAAGCTAGTTAAAAGTTTTGGAAAAAAAGTTGGAGTATCATTAAAACCTGAATCACCAATTAGTTTAATTGAATTATATTTAGAGGATGTTGACTTAATTTTGATTATGAGCGTAAACCCAGGTTTTGGTGGACAAAAATTTATGCCCGAAGTTTTAGAAAAAGTAAAAATACTAAAAAAGATAATTGATGACAAAAAACTTAATATAGATTTAGAAATTGACGGTGGCATTAATTTTGACAATAGCCATCTGGCAAAAAAATTTGGTGCTAATATTTTAGTATCTGGGTCCACAGTTTTTAAAGAAAATGATGGTAACTTAAAAAAGAATATTCAATTACTTAGATCTAATTAATGTCTAGTCTTAGGGCCTCTTACTTTTACTTGCTAGCAGTAAGAATTGCTTTAGTTAATTTTTTTAAAAAAATTTATTTTACAACCAATTACTATAATAGATCCTTAAAAACAAAAATTTCAGAACATTTATATTTCTATCCAAACCCATACTTGCTTTCTTCATTTGTTAATCAAAAGAACTTTGCTTTTAAGCTTTCACGAATTAATATTGATACATTTTGGATCAACCACAAAAGCTATGAAGAAGAAGAAAATCTTAATAGTTTTTTTTGGTTGAATTTAATTAATAGGAAGAATGATGGTTCAGTAATACAAAAAATTATTTCTATTTGGATAAATAGTAATACTAGATATAATAAAAAAAATTGGCAAAATTCAAATATAAGTAAAAGAATTTTAGCCTGGATTCTTAATGCTGATATTATTTTAAATAATGCGGACGTACATTTTAGAAAAATGTTTTTTCTTTCTATTATTGCTCAAGTTAATCATTTAAAAAATAATTTAAATTATGAAAATAGTTCAATTAAAAAAATTGAGATAATTTCTGCAATAATTTTATCAGGGCTTGTTTTCAAAGATTACAATAAAAATTTTGAACTTGGCATCAAAGAATTAAAAAAAATAGTTGAAGATTTTTTTAATAACGATGGGTGTCCTATAAGTAGAAACATGTACGACCTTGTGCAATCATCAAAATTTCTTATTTTAATAAAAGAATGTTGTAATGACGCACAGGAATATATTCCTGATTATTTAGAAGATATTGTAGAAAAACAGATAGATTGCTTATATTCTATGGAAGCTCCGATAAATAGAAATCCATTATTTAACGGGTCTAGTGAATTCAAAATTAATTCTTATTTAAGTTATTTAACAGGATTAGGTTACAAAATAAAAAGGGAGAGAGAAAATATTAATCAAATTTATATCCTGAAAGGCAAAAAATTTTTTCTTTTTTTTGACGCTGGCTCTCCTCCTAGAAAAAAAAATTCAGGTAGCTATCAATCTGGGCCTTTATCCTTTGAGTATTTTATTGATAATCATAAAATAATAACCAACTGTGGGTTTGGTAAAAAGATATCAAAAAAAGCTGAATTAATTAGTAAGCTTACATCTGCACAATCAACTTTATGTCTAAATGATTCATCTGTAACTAGGTTTGAAAGAAGCAATTTAATCAACAAAATATTTGGCTCATCAATAACATCTTCTTTTAAGATTTTTGATTTACACTTAAATGAAGATATAAATTTTACCTCCATCTCAGCTACACATGATGCTTATAAAAATAATTTTGGTTATCTTCACGAAAGACAAATAAAAATAAATAAAAAAAATGGAAGTTTATCTGGTGTAGATAACTTAACTTCAGATAAAAATAGGCACGGATTGACAAATACATATGGTATTAGATTTCATCTTTATCCAGGAATTGTTGCTGTGCAAACAATAGGTAAAAATTCAATATTAATTCATATAGAAAAAAATAAATCATTAGTTTTTACTGCTACAGGAGAAAATATATCTTTAGAAAAAAGTATATTTTTAGGTAGAAATCAAATAATTAATAATTCTTGTATAACTATATCAGGAATACTTAAGTACAATGAAAGTAAGAAAATTTACTGGGAATTAAAAAAGTATAATTGATTATGCAACAAAAAATTAAAACAGCCTTAATATCATTATCAGATAAAACAGACCTTTCCAAAATTCTTTGTACTCTACATAAGTATAAAGTTAAAATTATAAGTTCTGGTGGTACTTATAAATCAATTAAAAAACTAGGTTATTTATGTACAGAAGTTTCTGCTTATACAGGTTTTAAAGAAATGTTGGACGGCAGAGTTAAAACTCTCCACCCTAAAATACACGCTGGTATTTTGCATGATAGGTCTAATAAAAAACATTCCAAGGAAATGCATAATCAAAAATTTCCTTCCATTGATTTAATTGTTGTTAATTTTTATCCATTTCAAAAAATAATAACAAGTTCAAAAAATAATAAAAAAATAATTGAAAATATTGATATTGGTGGCCCTACTATGGTTAGGGCAGCAGCAAAAAATTATAAAAATGTTTTAATTGTTACTAGTAAAAATGATTATTCTGATTTAATAAATGAAATTGAAAAAAATAATGGTAAAACTTCCCTAAATTTTAGAGAGTATATGTCAAGTAAAGCTTTTGGTCTAACAGCTTACTATGATTCGATGATAGCCAATTGGTTTAATCATAAACTAAATATAAAATTTCCAGAAAGAAAAACTATATTTGGAAAGAAGCTTAAGAGGTTAAGATATGGGGAAAATCCTCATCAAAGAAGTTCTATTTATATAAGTGATTATAACGACAGGGAGCTTGGCTTAAATCAATTGAATGGTAAAGAGCTTAGCTATAACAATTATAACGATATTTTTGCTTCTTTGGAGATATTACTGTCTTCTGGCAAAAGTCCAACTTCTGTAATCATCAAACACGCCAATCCTTGTGGTGTATCTACAAATAAATCTGCTATTTCTTCTTTTAGAAGTGCATATGCATGTGACCCAATAAGCTCATTTGGAGGAGTCATTGCATGTAATTTTAAAATTAATAAAACAATTGCTAATGAAATAAATAAAAATTTCTTAGAAGTTATTTTGGCTAGAGGATTTCAAAAAGATGCTCTTACTGTTTTAAAAAAAAAAAAAAATCTAAGAATAATTGACATTTCAAATTATAAACAAAAAAATAAAACTAATTTAAAAGCTTTTGATAGTTCTTTTTTACTGCAAGACAAAGATGAAGTAATCTTAAATAAGAAAGATCTACAATTTGTTACAAAAGAAAAACCAACTAAGAAAGAATTAGCGGAAATAAGATTTGCTTTTAATATTTCAAAATATATTAAATCAAATGCAATTGTTTTAACAAATAATTTTTCCACGATTGGAATTGGAGCAGGACAACCAAGCCGGCTTGATAGTTGTAAAATTGCAGTGCAGAAAGCTAAGCTATTTCAGAAAAATAAAATTAAAAATTCTATAGCTGCTTCGGATGCATTCTTTCCTTTTGCGGATGGAATAAAATCATTGATTACTGCTGGTGTGAAAATCATTGTTCAACCAGGTGGATCAATAAGAGACGCGGAGGTTATAAAAGAAGCTAATAAAGCTAAGATTAAGATGGTTTTTACTAAAATTCGACATTTCAATCACTAACTTGACTAAATTTTATCAATTTTGGCAGCTAATATAAAATCACTTTCCGCCAATCCATTAATAGCATGCGTAAATATTTTTATTTTTGCATAACCCCACCCATAAGAAATATCAGGGTGGTGGCCTTCTTTTTCTGCAATTAAACCTGTCTGTGTTGTAAATTGTTGACTTTCTATAAAATTTTTAAATTTAAATTTCTTTTCTAGGTAGTAATTTTTTTTATTATTACTTTTAACAATCCAACCGTCTATTTTTTTTAAATATTTGTGAATTTCAGTTGTTTCAAATGGAGGAGTATTTCCATCGCAAACTATGCATTTTTTTTTATATAAATCTTCCATATTCTAAATGGAGCGGGCAAAGGGATTCGAACCCTCGACCTTCTCGTTGGCAACGAGACGCTCTACCACTGAGCTATGCCCGCCTAGCATATTCTTTGAACAACTTAACCGCACATGACGAAGAAAGCAAGATGAGTTGTTCGTTTGTTTTATTTTCTTTTTAGTAAAGGAAACGCTAATGCAATAAAAGCTAAAATAAAAAAAGTTAGAGCTATTGGTCTTGTAAAAAACATTAACCAGTTCCCATCAAAAATTACAAGTGACTGTCTTAAAGTACCTTCTACTAACTCACCTAAAATTAAACCTATTATTACTGGAACAACTGAAAATCCATACCTTCTCATAAAAAATCCAACAACTCCAAAAAATAACATTATCCATATGTCAATTATAGATTGATTTAGAGAATATGTTCCACATACTGATAGAGCAAATATCATGGGCCATAAAATTTTATTTGGAACTAATGTAATTCTAGCAAAAAGCTTTGCGCCAAAAAATCCAAAAATGAAAAATAAAATATTAGAAATAAGCATAGCACCAAAAATTCCGTATAAGAATTCTGGTTGTTCTCTAAATAAATCTGGACCTGGTCTGACCCCGTGAATTATTAAGCCAGTTAATATAACTGCAGTTGTAGCTGATCCAGGAATTCCCAATGCTAAAGTTGGAACCATTGCACCACCAGTCGCAGCATTATTTGCTGCTTCAGCTCCTGCTATACCTTCGATAGAACCCTTTCCAAACTCTTCAGGATTTTTTGACCATCGCTTTGCTTCGGAATAACCAATTAAAGAGGCGACTGTTCCTCCTTCAGCTGGTAAGACCCCTATGAATGAACCAATACCAGATGAACGCAAAATTGTTTTCCAAGTTAATTTATAGTCACTCATGGAAGGTAACTTAATAGCTTTTAAAGTTACTCTTTTAAATACTTGGTCTAACAAAGTTGATTGGGTTAAAAGTTCACTAATAGCAAAAAGTCCAACTACAACTGGTATAAAACCAACTCCTTCCGTTAGTTCATTGATTCCAAATGTAAACCTGTCAATGGAAGTCATGAAGTCTTTTCCAATAGTAGAGATTAAGATTCCGAATGCACCAGCAATTAAATTCTTTATTGGGCTTCCATCACCTATTGAAGCTAACATTGTTAAACCAAAAATAGCTAAGGCAAAATATTCTGGCTGGCCAAACTCATAAGCTAACTGCGCTAATAGTGGTGCAAAAAAAACCAATACTATAACTGAAAATATACCTCCAAAAGTGCTTGAGACTGTTGCCATGCCTAATGCTCTACCAGCCTCACCTTTTTGAGCTAGTGGATAACCATCAAGGCAAGTAGCTGCTGCTGCAGGTGTTCCGGGTGTATTGATTAATATTGCTGTTATAGCCCCTCCATAAGTCCCTGCACAATAAATTGAAGTTAAAAGTATAATTGCTGATAAAGGTTCAAGTGTCATAGTAAAAGGTAAAATTAATGCCCCACCAGTTGTAGGTCCCAAGCCTGGTAAGACACCTAAGATCAAGCCAAATAAGGTACCAAAAAACAACACCAGCAATAGTTTTGTGCTAAGCAATGGAACCATCATCAGATATAAATTTTCCATGTTAATTATAATAAATATTAGTAATTATTCCTGAAGGAAATCTTAATCCTAGAATTGTTTCAAAAAAAATGAAAACAATAACAGGAAAAATAATACTTACTAACAATAGGTAAAAAATTCTTTTTTCTCCCCAAAAATAAGAAATGAGAAATGCAAGTGAGGAGATTGCTAGAAAGAAATCTAGAGTTTTTGCAATAATGATAAATAAAATAAAACTATATAAAGTTTTAAAAAATGTGCTAGGCAGTATTGCTTCTGTTTTCCAAGGTGTCTTTATAGATAGAAAATAAACAACTAAAGTAAGAGAAATTATTAAAACCAATAACCCTTTGGGAAAAGTAGCTGGTTGTATTCCTCTATTCAATATTGGTGGAACAGTGTCAAAAAAAAATGTTGTAAATAGTAATATTAAGGAAATAAGAATTATAATAAACGAAACTTTAAATGAACTTTTAAAAAAAAAGGGCAAACTATCTGAGCCTGCCCTTTGATTATTTTGTACATCCTTCATTTTTGAATATGTACTTTTAATTATTATTTAGTATAACCTAGTGCTTTTAGTTGAGCAGTCATTTCTTTAAGCATTTCTTCCATTTGCTTGCCCCACTCATCAGCTCCAACAACGCTAGTGTCGTCTAGTCCAATTTCTGTTAAGAAATTTTTGTAATAATTATGACCCATTGCTTTCATCATGCCATTCTCTAGTGTTTTAGCTCTGTCAGCTGATACGCCTTTTTTTGTTACAAAGCCTCTAACAGTAGAAAGTGAAACTGGTATACCTAATTCTTTAGCTGTTGGTACATTCCCAATTTTTGACATTCTTTTATTTGCTAACACTACTGAAACACAAAGTTTACCATCGTTAATTTCAGTTAATGCCTCACCAAGATTTAAAACTCCCACATCAATATCTCCTTTGATTAGGTTTGTCTTAATTGGCGCCACTCCTTTGTAGGCAACTATTATTGGATCTTTTAGTTTTCCTTTTTTTGTAAAAGCAATAGCACTTACATCATCGATACCACCTGTATGAGTCGTTCCATACTTTAATGATTTAGATTTTTGTGTCGATATAAATTTTTTTGCATCTTTAATGTCTGCCTTACAACTAACTACTAGTAGCTGCGGATCATCTGTTCCTCTTGCTAAAGGTTGCATGTCACTTAACTTAACTTTAGTTTTCCCCAAAGCCATAGAAACAGCATGACCTGTGGTCCAAGTTAAAGTATGTTGACCGTCAGCAGGTAACGACATCATGTAGTCCATAGATGTAGCTCCTCCTCCACCTTTTTTGTTTACTAACTGCATGTCCTGTTTAAGAACTCTACGTGCTCTTAGAAGCATCATTCTTGTGGTTACATCTGTACCACCACCAAAGCCAGCGTGAGTTATTGCTTGTATCGGATGATTGTCAGCTAATGCCCATGAACCTAAAAATGGAATTTCCACTATAAGAACAATTGCCGCTAACAAAGTTTTTAATGTTTTTTTCATTTATTCCCCCGTTAATTTATTTTTAATATTAAGAATTTAAACATAGTCTGATATAAAGAGTCAAAAAGTATTATGAAAAATAATAAGCCGATAATAGGTATTCTTCTAGGAGATCCGTCAGGGATTGGGCCTGAGCTAATTTCAAAGCTTTTACAACAACAAATAACTGAAGAAGCAAATATTATTATAATTGGTGAAAAAAACATACTTCATGAAGCTGATAAAATAACAGGATTAAATTCAAATGTTGAATATGTGAGCAGTTATGAACAGGTAAAATTTAACGGTAAAAATAAATTTTTTTTAGATATCTCAAAAGGTACGAATCACAATTATGAAATTTCTAAGCCTTCTTCTGAGTCAGGACAAAGTGTTTTAAGTGCACTTAACTGTGCTTTGGATTTAGCTAATGCAAAAAAAATAGATGCAATAAACTTTGGACCTTTTAATAAAACAAGTATGAAGCTTGGTGGAAGTAAATATCAAGACGAACTTCACCTAATGGCAGATCGACTAAATGTTAAAAATTTTTTTTGTGAATTTAATGTAATTGATAATTTTTGGACTGCAAGAGTTACGTCTCATATACCAATTAAAGAAGTGCCTAAGCATATTAAAAAAGAAAATATTATAAAACCTATCAAATTAATTAACGAAGCAATGAAGTTAAACGGAATTAAGAATCCTAGGGTAGCCGTTCAGGCACTTAATCCTCATGCTGAATTTGGAGATGAGGAAGGAGCAGAAATTATTCCAGCGATCAACGAAGCAAAAAATTTAGGCATTAACGCAGATGGTCCTCTACCTTGTGACACATCTTTTATTACGTCATTTAAAAATAAAAATCATGATTGCATTGTTGGAATGTACCATGATGCATTACAATCTGGACTTAAAGCTTTTGGATTTGATAGAGGTATAACTGTTCAAGGAGGATTACCTATCCCTATCACTACTCCCGCACACGGCACTGCTTTTGATATAGCAGGTAGAAATATTGCAAATTTAGAACCGACTTTACAATCTTTTAAAACTGCATTGCAAATGGGTAAAAGAAAAATTTATGAGTAAAATTAAAAATATTAAAACCACAATTTATCAATGGAAAGGGAAGACGGTTCCGCCACAAGGTAATTTTTGTACTAATGCTTCTGACGCTTTATATGAAAAATCAGATGCTATGGGATCTTTTAGATTCCATGAATGGTTAGTTTGCGAAATAGAAACTGAAGATGGTACAGTAGGTATTGGTAATGCTGCATTGGCACCAAAAGTTACTAAAATGGCGATAGATACTTATTTGAAACAGCTAGTCTTAGGAGAAAGCCCTTTTGATTATAATTATATTTGGGAAAAGATGTACAGAAGAACTCACGCTTGGGGAAGAAAGGGAATTGGGATGGTAGCAATATCTGCAATAGATATCGCAATTTGGGATTTAATAGGAAAACTTACTAAACAGCCTGTGTTTAAATTACTAGGCGGAAGAACAAAAAAAAAAATACCTGTTTACGCATCTAAACTTTATAGCCAGCCATTAAAAGAATTGCAGAAAGAAGCGGAGTTATATAAATCTCAAGGTTTTACTATGTTTAAAATGAGATTTGGTTGGGGTCCAAAAGATGGGGCAGAAGGAATGAAAAAAAATATTCAGCTAGTAGAAGCTCTACGAGAAGTTATAGGCGAAGATACAGATCTTATGATGGATTGTTATATGGGATGGAATTTAGACTATGCTAAAAGAATGATACCTAAATTAATGAAATTTAATCCTAGATGGCTAGAAGAACCAGTTATAGCTGATGATATTCATGGTTATGCCGAACTTAATAATATGAACGCTATCCCGATCTCTGGAGGTGAACATGAATTTAGTTTACTGGGATTTAGACAATTGTTAGATTTAAACGCAGTAAGCTATATTCAGTACGACACGAATAGAGTTGGAGGAATAACTGCTGCTCATAAAATTAATGCGTTAGCGGAAGCTTATCAAATACCTGTAGTTCCACACGCAGGGCAAATGCATAATTATCATTTAACTATGTCGAATTTAAACTGTCCTATTTCAGAATTTTTTCCTGTACATGATGTGGAGGTTGGCAATGAGTTGTTTTATTATATATTTGATGGAGACCCAAAACCAGAGAATGGATTTATCGATCTTGATGATGACAAGCCAGGACTCGGTTTAACAATTTCTAAAGAATTTAATAAAGATTTTAATATAATTACTTAATTTTATGAAATTTAAATTACCTTCTATTATCTCAGTTTTTCCCCTCAGTGGAGTTATTTTTTTTCCCGAAACAAACCTTCCGTTGAATATTTTTGAACCAAGATATATGGCTCTAGTAAACGACTCTATGAAATCAAATAAGTATATGGGAATGATCCAATCAAAAAAAAATAGTTCAGATGTATATTCCATTGGATGTCTTGGTAAAATTACTGATAGTCAAAAAGTTAAAGATGGAAGAGTACTAATAAATTTAGTTGGTATTACTCGTTTTGAAATAAAATCAGAAATAAACAATGATAAATACTATAGAGAGTTTGAGGTTTCATACGATAAATTTAAAGAGGATATAGGTGAAAAAGAAAAGCAATTTGTCAGAGAGAAAGAGATTGAAGTTCTATCTGAAAAAATAAAAAATTTTTTTAAAAAAAATGGCTTGTTACTTAACTGGAAAGAATTTGAAAAGTTAGATCAGAATCAGAGAATAAATACTTTAGCCATGATTGCACCTATTTCTAATGAGGAGAAGCAATCAATTTTAGAATCGGTTAATATAAAGTCAAAAACTAAGACTTTATTTGAAATAATAGAATTTTATTTACATGAAAATTCAAGCAATAGTTTTACGTTACAATAATTAGACTGAAATACCTTTGTTGGATATTTTTTGACTTATCTTTTTAATAAATTCAAAATTATTAATATTATCTAATATTATTTTTCTAATCGGTGAAAAATATTTGTTATCTTTAAAAAAAATATTTGTTAAATTTATTCCGAGCCCAATAGCTATGTTTTCTGGTTTTCTATTTTCGTAAAAATTGTTTAACAAAAAACTATTTTTTAATGATAATCCAAGTTTTAAATCTTTAGACATTAATTCACTTAATTTTTTTATGTCCCTCAAAACTAAGTTAAAGCCTTGACCCGCTATAGGATGAACAGCGTGGAGACCATCGCCTAAAATAAGTATATTTTTTTTAAAATACTTAGTTTTTAAGTTTAATTTAATTGGAAAAAATTGTATTTTTTCAATATTTCTTATCTTGGGATTGTTTAGCAATATTTGAATTTTTTCACTTAGTTTTTTTTTTTAGTACCTGATGATTATTTTTAAAATACAAACTACTTACACTCCAAACTACGGAAAACATATTCTTACTAAATGGTAAAATTGCGAGTGGCCCTTCTTTTAAAAAGAATTGACTTACTTTAATATTTTTAGTGCTATGGATAAAATTTGTTGTCAAAGCTATTTCTTCATAATTTTTTTCTATTGATCTTCCTTGAGTAATCTTATTGTATAATTTTGATTTGCCACCAATACTCAAAATTATCAAATCATAAAAAAATTTATTTTTACCTATCAATATTGATCCATTTATACAATCGATGTCTGTGATATTTTTTTTTATCAATTTAATATTTTTTTTTTTTGAAATTTCTTCTTTAAGTTTTTTTTTTAATTTATAATTTTGAAAAATATACATAAGGTTTTTTTTTTTAAAATTTAAAAAATTTGTAAAATCTTTATTATTTTCTATAAATAAGTTTATTTCTTTGCACGGCCAAAAAAGAAATTTTTTATTAATGTTTAGTTTTTGTTTAATAAACTGATAGCTACTTTCAGAAACAGCTGTTGTTCGTGTATCACTTTTGGATTTGTTATAATTTTTATTACCAACAAATAAATCTATTTTAATGTTGTCTTGACTCAATATTGCAGCAGCTGAAAGTCCAGTTAATCCGTCACCGATAATACAAATTTTCTGTTTGTTCATATTTTAAAAATTTTATCAATTTAATAAAAATGATACAAAGTAGACTATATGATTCGTAAAATGAATAATGATTTATAAAAATATTATAAGCTTCTTAAAGAACCGTACCATTGAATTAGTGGGTTTATCCTTAATTTTAACTGCTTTATTGTTAGCTATTTCATTTCTTTCGTATTCACCAAGTGATCCAATTATTAGCTATGGCTCTGAAAATATAAAAATCAATAACTTACTAGGCATTTATGGCGGACTAATATCTGATTTTTTATTACAAAGTTTTGGCTTGGTAGCATTTTTATTTCTAATTACAATTTCAATTTGGGGCATTAGTTTAATTGTAAAAAAAAAAATTGAACATATACAATTTAAAATTTTTTTTTTAATATTATATCTTATTTTTATCTGCATTTTTGTTTACATAACATTTAATAATTCTTTTTGGTTAATAGATAATGGAAACTCTGGATTTTTAGGTCAAGTTTTGTATAGTTGGTCATCAGATGTTTTGCCACTTGTAAATAATGAATATTTTTTTTTTATTTTCTTGATATTAGGTTTTTTGTTTTTTTTCTTAGCTTCTAATATTAATATGAAATATTTTTGGCTTCCATTTAAATATTTTTGACAATATTTAAAAAAAACAATAATTCAATTAATATATCAAAAACTGAATACGAACAATCTGAGAGTTTAGTAGATGATGTTCAATTAAATGAAGCACCTCAACAAGTTTTTTCTTTTGAGAAAAATAATGATTCTAAAATAATGAACGTAAGACGAGACAAATTCACAAACTTTAAGTTACCGTCGATTGATCTATTAGAAAAAAATATTTCTAAAATAAATCTAGTTGATCAATCAAAAAATAGACCAGATGCTCAATTTATAGAAAAAATATTATTAGATTTTGGTATTGATGGTAAAATTACTAAAATTAATAACGGACCTGTTGTCAGTCTATATGAATTTGAACCTGCACCTGGTGTAAAAGTATCTAAAATTATTAATTTATCAGATGACCTTGCTCGGAATACAAGCTCTACATCAGCTAGGGTCTCTATCATACCAGGCAAAAATACCGTTGGTATTGAGATTCCAAATGAATCGAGAGAAAGTGTTTATTTAAGAGAAATTGTATCAACTGAAAAATTTCAAAAAAAAGAAATTAAACTTCCATTATCCCTAGGTAAAAGTATTTCAGGATTACCGATTGTTGGAGACTTGACAGCTATGCCCCACCTACTAATAGCAGGTACAACTGGATCGGGTAAGTCTGTTTGCATTAACACAATTATAGTTTCGCTTCTTTATAAGTTAAGCCCTGATTTATGTAAATTTATTTTAATCGATCCCAAAATGCTTGAGCTTTCTGCCTACGAAGGTATTCCCCATTTATTAAGTCCTGTTATTACAGACTCCAAGAAAGCAGCTTCGGCTTTGGGTTGGACGGTCAAGGAAATGAATAGCAGATATAAATTAATGAGCAAAGAAGGTGTTAGAAATATTGATGGATACAATGCAAAACATAAACTGAAAATGCCATATATTGTAGTTGTAGTTGACGAAATGTCAGATTTAATGCTTGTTGCTGGTAAAGAAATAGAAAACTACATCCAAAAGTTGTCACAAATGGCTCGGGCCGCAGGTATTCATATAATAATGGCAACTCAAAGACCGAGTGTGGATGTAATTACAGGAACAATTAAAGCCAATTTTCCTACTCGTATATCGTTTAGAGTAAGCTCAAAAATAGACAGTAGGACTATTTTAGGAGAACAAGGATCGGAACAATTGCTAGGTAATGGTGATATGCTCTTCATGTCTGCCGCCAACAGGATAGTACGTATACACGGGCCTTATGTTTCTGAAAAAGAAATTCAAAAAATTACAAATGTTTTAAGAGCTCAAGGTGTGCCTGATTATATTGATGAGATTACTATAAACAATAATGATAAAGAAGCTTCAACAATTGAAGGTGAAGTAGACGAATTATATAGCCAAGCGCTAGAAATTATAAAAATAGAAGGAAAGGCATCAACAAGTTTCTTACAACGAAAATTGCTAATTGGTTATAACCGTGCTGCTAGAATTATAGACATGATGGAGGAAAAAGGTGTTATAAGTAAAGCAAATCATGTTGGCAAGAGAGAGGTGTTATAAATATTGTTTAACAAATTTTTTATAAGCTTGTTTGTTTTTATTAACCTTACAACAAATCTTTATGCAGATAAAAAACAATTAATCATAAGTAAAATTATTGGGATTGATAATATGATTTTTGATTTTGAGCAAACAACAAATAATAAAAAAGAAGTAGGGAAGTGTTCTCTCGTTTTTGACAATAAACTTAATTGCAATTATCAAGACGCGAAACAAAAAGAAATTATAATAAACGGTGAAAAACTAGTAGTTAAACATAAAAGATATGATAAAATTTATTTTTATCCAATATCAAACTCTCCATTTATAAAAATTTTCAATAAAACTAATCTATTAAATTTGATTAAGGAATCAGATTATAATTTAAGGAAAAATATTGAATTAATTTATGTGGATCAAAATAAACAAAAAATCATAATTGAGTTTGAAAAAAATAATTATGATCTTCTAGGGTGGAGAGTAGTTGATCAATTACAAAATAAAATTGAATTTTCTATAAATATTAACGAGATAAATAGTAAAATTAATTCTAAAATTTTTATAATTCCTTCTGTTAACTAAAGAACAAAGTCTATTTCTTCCTCCTTGAATATACTTAATCCTTTTGTTAAGTAATTATTAAGAGCATACTTGTGGTCTAGGCTACATGTGTGAACCCACAGTCTTTTTATATTTCTATTAAATGCACATTTAATTATATGTTTTAATAGAAAAGACCCTAGTTTTTTTCCTTGATATTCTTTTAAAATACCCATTTGTATCAGCTCTATTTCATTTTTGTTTTCGTGAAATTCTTGCTCATAAAACCCAACTAAATCTTGATTTATTCTCATAACACCAGTTTCTAAGTTTTTGTTATTTATATATTTCTCCCATTCTTTATCTGTCCATAAAAGTCTATCTCTCCAAAAGTGATCTTTTCCTACCTCTCGATAAAAAAACTTATTTATCTTAATATCTTTTTCAAAATCTAAAACAATTTTAAAATTTTCTGGTGAAGGATTTAATTGATTAGGGTTTTTGTTTTTTTTTAATTCTAAAAAAAATCTTTGAACTTTGGGCATTCAATAAATTTAATTAACCATTTTTCCAATTAGTTCACCGCCAAAAATATGGTAATGAAGATGGGAAACTTCTTGTCCGCTATTTTTACCAATATTACTAAGTACACGATACCCATCTTCCTGGTTAGAAATTTTTAACATCTTAACAATTAGCACGATTGCCTTATTAAATTCTACTATTTCTTTGTCTGAAGCATTTTTGATAAAATCATCTAAATCAATATACGCACCCTTGGGAATAACAAGTACGTGTATTTTCTTTTGAGGATTGGTATCATGAAATGATAACACATATTCGTTTTCATAAACTTTCTTACAAGGTATCTCACCTCTAAGAATTTTAGCAAATATATTATTCTTGTCGTAATACATTTACTTTTGTCTTTTTTTCAATTCTTCCATAACATCTTCTATTTTGATGTTATTTGATTCAAGGTAAACCATTAAATGATACACAACATCTGTAGCCTCATGTATCTTATTTGAATTTTCTTCTACGGCCTCGATTAGTTCTCCTATTTCCTCTTTTACTTTCGAAACACTCAATTTTTTATCGTTCAATAATTTATTAGTATAAGATTGATCTGAGGGAGAATTTTTTCTATTCCTTATGGTTTTAATAAGTTGTTCTAAGTTTTTAAACATACTACAATCTTACAGGAACATTCTTAGATTTTAAATATTCTTTTGTTTCTTTAATAGTATATTCGCCATAATGGAAAATAGATGCAGCCAAAACTGCACTTGCCCCTCCTTTTTTTATAGCTTCATATAAATGATTTAAATTTCCCGCCCCTCCAGAAGCTATTACTGGAATACTAATTGATTTTGTAACAATATTAAGAAGATCTATATCGTAACCAGTTTTAGTTCCATCTTTGTCCATTGAAGTAAGAAGAATTTCACCTGCTCCATTTGCTTCGGCTTTTTTTGAAAATTCAATTGCATCAATTCCAGTTTTTTCTCTTCCTCCGTGGGTAAATATTTCCCATTTTCCATCTGAAACTTTTTTTGCATCAACAGCAACTACCATACACTGGGTGCCAAATTTTTTTGAAGCTTCTTTAACAAAATTTATATCTTTAATAGCAGCAGTATTTATTGAAACTTTGTCTGCGCCAGCTAAAAGCAAATCTCTTATATTGTTTATAGTCCTAATTCCTCCTCCAACTGTGAGAGGAACAAAGCATTTTTCAGCAGTTTTACTGACTACATCGATAATTGTATTTCTACCTTCATTACTTGCAGTGATATCAAGAAAACAAATTTCATCTGCCCCACCTTTATCATAAATACTTGCTTGCTCCGCAGGATCGCCCGCATCTTTTAAATCTACAAAATTTATACCTTTGACAACTCTTCCATTTTTTACGTCTAAACAAGGTATAATTCTATTTTTAAGCATCTAATTCCTTTGCAAGTTCTTCTAATTTTATATCACCATCGTATATAGCCTTACCAACAATTATACCTTCTATATTTTTATTATTTAATTCTTTTGCTTTTTTAATATCATCTACTGAGGATACACCTCCAGAAATAACTACAGGACATTTAGACATTTCTGCAATCTTAATTGTTTCTTCAAAGTTAGGACTGGCTTTAGTTCCGTCTCTATTAATATCTGTATAGATTAACCTGCTTACACCAAAATCGTTAATTTCTTTTAAAAAATCTATAGTTTTAGTATTTAAGTTTTCTTGCCAGCCTGAGATGGAAAGATTTCCATTTTTAGCGTCTAATCCCAAAGCAATTTTATTTTTAAATTTAACACACACTTCCTGAAGAAATTCTTTATTTTTTATTGCAGCACTTCCTAAAATTATTTTTTCCACGCCTGAATCAACATACTTCTGAATGCTTGCTACAGACCTAACACCTCCACCAACTTCGATCTTCAGATTATATTTTTTTACTATTTCTTGAATAACAACTAGATTGACTGTTTTACCAGTTAAAGCACCATCCAAGTCAATAATGTGTAAACTCCTAAAACCATGATCTTTATATTTACCAGCTTGATCAATTGGTGAAGTTTCATATTCAGTTTTATTATTAAAGTCTCCCTTAACCAATCTCACACATTTTTTATCTTTAATGTCTATTGCAGGGAATATTTCAAACATTCTATAAATTTAAAAAGTTAGTTAAGATTGTTATGCCAGTATTTTGGCTTTTTTCTGGGTGAAATTGTGAGCCAAAAATATTTTCTGAAGAAACAGCCGCTGTTAGATTTTTACCATAATCAGTTGTTATTGATACAGTTTTTTTCTCCTTAGGAATAAATTCATAACTATGTATAAAATAAGCATGATTATTGCTAATCTCATATTTAAAAACTTTAGAAGAATTTTCTACTTTTAGTTCATTCCACCCCATGTGTGGGACTTTAAGATTTGATTTGCTTGAATCTAATTTTATTACTTCACCTGGTATCCAATTTAACCCTAATGTTTTTACTTCTTCATAACCAATAGTAGCAAACAATTGCATGCCAGCACAAATTCCATAAATTGGTTTTTTTTTTATTAAAACGCTTTCGTTTAACTCTTCTTGCAAGCCCTTAATATTATCAATACCATCTTTGCAGGCTTTAAAAGAACCTTGACCAGGTAGCACTATTTTATCTGATTTCTTTACATCCTTAACGTCCGAGCTGACTTTGATAAAATAATTTAAATTGTTCTCAGAATTTGCTTTTTCAATAGATTTAGCGATTGACCTTAGATTGCCAACCCCATAATCAACAATGGTCAATAACATTAATATTTAAAGTTTGCCTTTAGTTGATGGCACAGAATTTTTGATTCTTTTGTCAATTGTAAATGCATCCTTTAAAGATCTAGCTAAACCTTTATAGCAAGATTCAATCTTGTGATGGCTATTTTCGCCATATATATTCTCAACGTGTAAAGTAATTCCTGCAGATTGTGAGAAAGCTTGGAACCATTCTTTAAAAAGTTCCGTATCCATTTCTCCCAACTTTTCAACTTTTAAATTAACTTTCCAAATAAGATAAGGTCGATTAGATACGTCAATTGAAACTCTACTCAGTGTTTCGTCCATTGGAATCATTGAAGAAGCATATCTTTTTATTCCTCTACGGTTTCCTGCGGCTTTGTTAATGGCTTCTCCGATTGCTATACCTGTATCCTCAGTAGTGTGATGTAGATCTATGTGCGTATCACCTTTAGCCTTTACAGTGATATCCATTAAAGAATGTTTAGAAAGTTGCTCTAACATATGGTCTAAAAAACCTATTCCAGTATCAATTTTATATTTTCCTTTGCCGTCAATATTAACTTCAACAGCAATACTTGTTTCTTTAGTTTTTCTGGAAATTTTTGCTTTTCTACTCATAAATTAATAGTGAATTTATTCAATGATATATAGCGAAATTTGGATTTTATCAATAAACACGACTTATCTATTGAAGATATAGAATTAATAGCCACATACAATGTATGAATACTAGTGAAAAATGGCATGGAACTACAATTGTTTTGCTGAGAAAAAATAGTGAAACTGTAGTAGCTGGTGATGGCCAAGTTAGTCTTGGAAATACAGTGCTAAAAAGTAATGCCAAAAAAGTTAGAAAAATTGAAAAACGTGGTGTGATAGCAGGATTTGCTGGATCTACTTCTGACGCATTAACTTTATTTGAAAGACTGGAAGCCAAGCTTGAAAAACATGCAGGCAATCTTCCAAGGGCAGCTGTAGAACTTGCAAAAGACTGGAGAACAGATAAATATTTAAGAAGACTTGAAGCCCTAATGGCTGTTGCCGACAAAGAACATAGTTTTATTATTTCTGGCACAGGAGATGTCTTGGAACCAGAAGATAATATTATTGCAATAGGGTCGGGAGGTAACTACGCTTTGGCGGCTGCTAAGGTTTTAATCAAAAATGATCTCACAGCAGAAGAAGTTGCACGACAATCTATAAAAATAGCTTCCGAGATTTGTGTTTTTACAAATAATAATATTACTGTGGAAAAGGTTTAAAAATGTCAGATACAACTAAAATTACAAATTTAAATTTAGTTAAAGAAAATAAAAAAAAAGAAAATTCTACTGTAAGTGCTTTATCACCCAGAGAAATTGTATCTGAACTAGATCGATATGTTATTGGTCAAACAAATGCAAAAAAGGCAGTTGCTGTTGCATTGCGTAACAGATGGAGAAGACAGGCTCTTGACGAACAAATGCGAGAAGAAGTTTTGCCAAAAAATATTTTAATGATTGGACCAACAGGAGTTGGAAAAACAGAAATCTCTAGACGACTATCAAAATTAGCTGAAGCTCCTTTTATTAAAGTAGAAGCAACTAGATTTACAGAAGTTGGTTATGTTGGAAGAGATGTGGAACAGATTATTAGAGATTTAATTGAAATAGCTATTGCTTTAGAAAAAGAAAAAAAAAGAAAAGAAGTTCATGTTAAGGCTCAACTATTAGCGGAAGAAAAAGTTTTAGACGCTTTGGTTGGAAATAAAGCGAGTACAGCTACGAAGGAAAGTTTTAGGAAAAGACTTAGAAGTGGGGATTTAGATGAAAACGAAATAGAAATAGAAGTAAATGAAAGCTCATCTAATATGCAAGGCTTTGAAATTCCAGGCATGTCTGGGGCCAATGTTGGCATGATTAATGTCTCTGAGATGTTTGGTAAATCAATGGGACAGAAAGCAAAAAAGAAAAAAATGAATGTAAAAGAGTCCCACGATATTTTAATAGCACAAGAATCAGACAAGTTAATTGAACAAGATAAAATAGTAAGTGAAGCTAAAAAAGCTACAGAGGACAATGGTATAGTTTTTTTAGATGAAATTGATAAAATCTCAGCACGAGGTGATCGCACCGGTGGTGATGTTTCTAGAGAAGGTGTTCAAAGAGACCTATTACCTTTAATCGAAGGGACAACAGTTAACACAAAACATGGTCCGATTAAAACAGATCATATTTTATTTATTGCATCTGGAGCTTTTCAACTTGCAAAACCATCTGATTTATTGCCTGAACTTCAAGGTCGTTTACCCATAAGAGTAGAGTTAAATGCTTTAACAGAAGATGATTTTAAAAGAATTCTAAAAGAACCAGATAATAGTTTAATCAAACAATAT